>Ga0209611_10000509_pt1 | contig 58460 bp, 49 predicted proteins | sample S1TSphgellanicum_3_FD_187693 | JGI IMG/M metagenome (GOLD analysis project Ga0209611, IMG submission 187693) | Host-associated microbial communities from peat moss isolated from Minnesota, USA - S1T2_Fc - Sphagnum magellanicum MG (SPAdes) (version 2) | ecosystem: Host-associated > Plants > Peat...
TTTCTTGTGAGTCTCAAAGTGTTTTGCAATACTTTGTGTATTTTAAAATTTGCGATGTTGTGAGTATGATTAAGAGGTGCGAACTGTGGAATATCGCTAACGTGCACGGAGACTGAGAGGGTCGCAAAGTTTTGGTTGTGGTATATGTCGCAAAAGTGCTGCGATGATTTAAGGTACATTATATATTAGCGATGGTTGGTGAACCACAAGTTGCGATGCATGTCACATCGCAAATATGGCAGGTTGTTTTTGCTCACAAACCCTTTCGATTTTTTGTTTTTCCCTTCGCAAAAAGGCACAATATGTAGTAGTGCCACATGTTTATATTGGTTCAAAAATAGTAGGACAAACATTAACTAAGAGGAGACTTATAATCCTTCATCTATAAAATTTGTGGTGAAGGATTCTCTCATAACTACTTCAATGGTCCCATGCCAAATTTCCATTTGATACTTTTCCTATGTATGTGTATAAGGAACACGTGATTTCAACATGTCATAACATATAGACATATCTCTATCGATTGAGTAATACATTATTTATTGTAGGGTCTTTGTCCTAATAAGAAAAGATTCCAAATACAATAGTCAAGTATAAAACTTCATAGTTAGTTATTTTATTAACCACTACAAAATGCATTTGGTGCACCATTCAACATTTGCACATTCCAACATTCATTGTTGCCCACATCCACAATATTCTATAATGTAGTCCAAGTATAAACAATATTGAAAGCACTTCCAAACCATATTTTTAATAAGCAATACATATAAAGTACAACCCCGTGTTATTGATTACAATGTGGTCCAAAGTGAATACAACATGTACAATAGTAGCAATAACTATTGGATATTAACCCAAAATGTTTTCTCATGATTGATATTTGGTGGATTTGTAGTTCACAACACCATGTAACATTTTGCACATATTTGAAAAATAAATAAAATGTCAACTTTAGACACAAGTATGTTTGCATACCATGCTATCCTAATGATTAGTAAGGTCGACATTTGTCTCTTCATTGATAAGGAATTTAATCACTTCCAATTGGCCCATTCATAAGCATAATTAAGACAACAAATTTGAGCCAAAAAAAACACATTAGCCATTAAAAGACTTGGAAGTGTCAATAAAAAATAAAAAATAAACCTTCAATATCACTAGCTAAACAAAAAAAAAGAATTGGAAAACCATCCTTGAAATAATTATGAGAATAATTTTAAAAATTGTATAACATAATTGGTATTTATGTAGTTACCACCAAAAATTGCATTGAAAATCATTTTGAAACAATCATGAACTCTCCATTTGATGATGTGTTCAACTTGATTATAAGGAAAAATAGTTTCAAGAGGAAATTTAGTTTGCACAATAATGGATGCATAACGTGGTTAGATAATTCTACATGCAAAATGAATTTGATTAAAAATAAATTAAAAAAAAATTGGTTTCAAGCAATCACCTTCAAATTGATTCCCAATGTAAGCAAAAATTACATCCCAAATGTTACATCATGCATGCAAAGCAAAATCCTTTGGGCAAAGTCAATAAAATATGGCTTTACCAAGTTTAAAGTTACAAATCAAGAGGGAGTCGTGGCTAAAAAATCAATAAAATTTGTTAAATTGTTGACAAGAACATAAACAAAGTGCTATTAATTGTGACATGGTTTTTGAACTAGATGTGCACCAATTTCTTGGAGCTTGTAGGTTGACCTAGAAAGATAACCACTTGCACTTGTGATAAGAAAACAATTATTTGAATATGATAGGTTTAGGCTTCAACTAGGTGGAAGTACATGTCTTTCTTCCTTATAACTACATACCCATTACACATGAGGTTGAAAATGAATTCATAGAACTTGCCCAAAACTTTTACTTATACAAGTGTCCCATCATTTTCATTTTTCAACTCACTCCAATTACACAATGTGTTGTCTACTACCATGTGCATTAATTTCAATACTAAACATAGAAGGCATGACAATGCACTAGTTTGGATATTTTAAAAGGTATTTATGCCATAACATTTTCAAAATATGGTTGTTCAAATGCACCCTTTGTATCCATGTAATTTTTTTCATTTTTAGCTTTTCATTCAATGTAAATGTGGCCAACAACATGCACATAACTTGATGTTTAACCATATGTTGTACCATCATCACAAAGTAAACAACAAAACTATGTTTGCACATTGAAATTCACCTGATGTGATATTGTTAGCTCACTCACATGGCCCTCTACACTTACCCAAAACTTACATTCTATCGATCACCCATTGTTTGGTCAATACCTCTTTTATCTCCACTACTTTTCTCCCCATACTTTTGCTTTTGTAATAGCCTATTCACATTCCTTGACATGAACAATATGTTTCCCTTTTCTAAAAGATTTTTCAAAGTTACTAGGGTTATGTTGGGGCCTTCATATCTATTGCATCGAATGTTTTTTCCTTTATAATCCAAAGTCCTAATGCCATCTTGGATGAACGCCACCAATATTGCCAATTTTGAAAATGAAGCAAACCATCCTTTAATTGCACACCAATAGTAGCTAATGGATGGAATGTTAGTGAATGAAAACCTCCTTTTCTTCCATTACTCTTGTCCTTGTTTTTTAACAACACCATGACTTAACCTTACAATCACCTTTTTCCCCATTTCTTTTGAAATGGTGTGGATGGTCTCAATTTACAATTGCCAACTAGGTGTACATTAGGATCATATTGTTGGGTGTAATTACAATATTTTCAATTAGTCGGTGTGTGGTAATTTCTTTTGCATGTACCTGGTAACCATAACTATTACTTGGTAAAAACTTCACATGGGAAATTGCCCCTAGAACATTGGATTTGCCATGGATGGGAAATTGCCTTCAATTGAACATTGGATTTATCCTTAAACAAGAGGTATGTTTGCACCGACCATAAACATATTAATTCCAAACCGTCATGTTTCCATTAAAAATGAACAATAAACCCTAAAGCTTCAAGGGAGAATGTAAGCCATTGTTCCGTTGACAACATAAAACAAAATTGCCATAGACATTGCAAGTGTTTTTTGAAGAACCAATTACCTTGAAAAAGGGAGGCCACAAAATGGATGTCAAAAACATTGACCTAAATCATGTTATTTTCTAATGTAGTTATATTAAGGATATGTAACTTTATCTACCCCATAAAATTCAAACAAACTTCTTTGTATTGAAATATGATCATCATCCCACATAAAGGTCATAAATACAATTGATCCTAAATGTTATGGATGAAGAACAATGGGTTAGTACTTACTAACTCACAAATGAAATAAATATGCCTTAATAAACAAAATTTGAAACTTCTAATTTTACTTAATACACGTCATTTCTATGTACAATTGGTGAAAAAGACAATAGGAAACAAACATTACATTAGGTTAATACAACTATGAAAACCTTTGGTTGAAATCCACTTGAAGAGACGAAATCCACAAATATTGATGCAAGGTGAAATGCATGTGAATGCCTAGAACGGGCATCTCAATGCCAAAAGCAAACACAAATATGATGAACCATTTCTTCAAAATCAAGATAATTCACATTACCTTGAATTTTATAGTCATCTCTTACAATTTTTTTTGGCATGTTTGTGTCTAATTATGAACAACACAATATAATTGGTGACCACTAAAAGGTGGGTCACAAAGAAAGGGCATGTCACAAATGGAAAATGCTTGTAGCATAGGAATTGTTAACCATTATTATATCATGTCATAAATCTTGGATTTGTGATCAAATCCTTTGAGGAATCCATATTATTCCAATCTTTTACACCACTTGGAACCTTGGATGATCTCCAACTTGCTTTCACCCAATGTAGAAAATGCAAGTGTGTTGACCTTCACACTACTTCTTGGAGGACAATTAGACTACAAAACAACTTTGTTACATATGTACATTATATTATTGTTCTTATCATTTGACACAAAGTTATGCATTTCGAGAATGTGAGCTTTCACTATTTCTTCCAAGGAAAATCCATGTGTAAAAACCTTGTTAAGTTCACAAAAGCAACTTTCCATGCAATTGAACTCAATAGTAAACATGATTTCAATTCCCATAATAGAAGGAAATCAAATCAAACAATTTTTGTAAAATACTTGTAAACAATTTCTTTTATTAAAATCAAGCTAAATTTTTTTTGGTCAAAAACAAAGAAGGAGAATTTAATTATCACAAAAATACAAGGGATTAATAGTAAACCTTGGAAAATGTGTGAAGGATTGTTAAGATCCTTGAGTTTTCTCATAAACTTACTCTTTTGTTAAATTGAAGACTTTCAATTCTTTGTGATGAACTCATGATTGTGAAAGTCTTGGGGAGATCCTTACTAGGTAGCTCCTTTTAAACGTGTAACAAAAATCTTGCATAGAATTTGTGCAAATCCAATTCAAATTTTTAAAGACAATTCTAAAATGAAGAATGAAGATGATGGTAACACCCACCACTCTCAAACATTGCATCCAAGATTTTGTGAGACATTTCCAATACATTGTTATGGGAACACATGGTAGCTTGAAAATAAACTTGTTGATACCCCTAAAAAACATTTGGCAATCATGAATTTTTTTTCCCCTTGGGCTTTGAACAACATATGGTTTTCAATTTTTACCTTCTTGTGCTCTTTTCACATCTTGCAAAGTAATCATTTATTATTTCATCCAAATTCAAAGGGTTTTTGTCATATATTATGGTACCAAAATTGCATAACAACCATTAATTTGCATTCATTTCATTCCATTACTCATGGTATTGATATGGTTCAACAACTTATGCGAATATAACCCAAAAAAATGAAGCTCATCTTTTAGAATCATGGACTAGAAAAAAATCCAATGGGTTTTTACACAAGTAAAGCTCTTGGCTAGGCGCTGTACCGAAATTAGGCCCATACTCAGCTCCACATTGCGTGGGCCCTTAATTTGGTAAAGCCCATAGCCTCAAGCTTTAGCTATCACTGAAAATATCCATGAATAATGTGACCTTTAGGTGCAGAGTGGAGGCAAAATAAGCCTCCAACTAGATGCCTCTGCACCTAAAAGGTAGACATAAGGTGCTTTCACATTTAGAAAGGGCGTTTGCCTCAGGATCTTGGCATCCATCATGGCCTCATTGTTTTTATAATGGTGCACTCACACTTGATGTTAAAACAATGTTAACTGAAAATCTAGGTGGCATCCTAGGTGGTACCCATAGCTCAATGTTAAGTGAATGCTAGCTTAACATAAAATTTTCATGGCAACTAGATTTAAGTCCTAAATGGCTAGCATGGTGTTACAGGACTCTACCCTAGAGTCACTAACACCAAGTGTGAATGCACCTTTAATATTGAATTTCATCATTCAAATGTTCATTAGGGTTTAGGGTTGAGCTTGTGTCAATATCCATCCATCCATCCATCACTGTATCCTTATTTCAGGAATGGCCTTCAGGTTAAAAGCACAGGGGCTGTGAACGGCCAATTCTCTGGCAAGTGCATGTTCACCAAGCTCATCCTACTAAACTCGCCCAACTAGGGTTAAATTCCCATCAGAATCCTCTGGTCAAGGTCACCCTATGGGCCGCACTTAATTAGGGTTTAATTCATAGAACCATAGAAAATGGTGGAACAAATGTAGGGATAGAAATTCCGCTCGACCAATGAGGTGGTACCTAAGGGGCCAATGTTTAATTTTTTTGGAGGGAGGGTGGGTGGTTTGGATTTTTGTTTTTTTTTTTCTTGGGGATGTTCCCAATTTGTTCCTTAAGATGTTCCCAATAGCACCACACTTTTTATCCCACATGCTTTTGCCGACAGTTCTCCTCTTTTCACCCACCTACTACATAGGTGCCCCCCAAAGGGTAGGTTTTTGACTTCAAAATAGAAACTTCTACTTAGAAACGCCTGCAAAGTTTTATTTTTGTTTTGTTCTGGGGTAATGAGCCAATCAAAATGGCTCATGGTGCCAAAAAAGAAAAAAAAAAAAGAAAAAAGAAAAGCTTGAACTTGGGAGGTACCCTCATCTAATTAGTAAAAAAGAATAACATAATTAACTTTTTCAGGTTAGGTGGCAATTAAATTATTTGTGGAAATGAAAATTATTTTAGAAATTATCTATTTGAAATGTTAAAATTTTAAGAAAATTGTATACGGGAAGGCAAAATACAAAGATTGGTGGAACATTTATGTTATCGCCCCATTTTGGCAATTTTAAAAATGTTGGAAAACAGTCTCATCATGTTAGAGGTTCAAAGTCCAAACAACTATCGAAGAAGTTTTGCCTAAATAAATAATATATTGCCGAAATTTCATTAATGTTTTTTTAAACTGCCAAAGTGATTTAAAAATTAAATTAAATTAATTATTTTGGCACATGAAAAGGTACTACGGTGATTAAGTTAAGTAAATAAATATTTATTTATTAAAAAAATTTAATTAAGAAAAAAAAAAACAACACGGCGATTAAGTAACTTGAAAGAGACCCATTCCAGGTTCCCCTTCTTCCCCCAAAGTTCCAGAAACTTCTAGAAGAGGGGATAGCGCACCCCAGAGCTAACAGGTGGCAATCGTTGATTTGTTCACACTACCAAGAGGCATGCCCCATTGCCCTCGCTCTCGCTCTCAAGTCCCTTCCGAGTAGGCAGTTATGGAGCTTTCAACCCTAAAACCAAATTTGAACGAAAATTCTGTCGGTTTGTGTGTGCACATGCGTGTTTGTGTGTTTCAGGAACAGATTTGGCTTTGTGGTTTGGTGCTGTTAGCTTAGTTTCTGTGGCTTTGTTCTTGTATTTTGTGTATTGGAATAAGGGGAGCAGACAGCATTGACGGGGGGAGGTGTGGAAGAAGAAGAAGAAGAAGAAGAAGAAGAAGGTGCAGGGGTTGGGTGAGTCAGGAGGGATATGCAGGGGCGAGGGGGTAATCGTCCAGGGCCTTTTGAAGGGTTTCCTGATCCGTTTGCGAATTTTGGATTCGGGATGGGTGGTGGTATGGGGCCCCCGGGCTCACAAGGAGGTGGTGGTGGTGGTGGTGGTGGGAGGAGGAGTTTGTTCGATGTGTTTGATAATGATCCTTTCTTCAGCGATCCATTCTTCACTAGACCTTTTGGTGGTTCCTTCGGTTCCCTGTTCGGTTCTCACGGTGGTGGTTTCGGAAATCCCTTCTTCGGTGGTGTCCCCCAGCCGCCAGTTGAAGGTGCTTTCCTCTCCAACCGGCCTCACAACCCGCATGCGGTACGAAATTCCTTTTGCTCAATTCTTTTGTTTCTCGGTCGGCACAGTATGGGATGATTGTGGTATTGTAGGGTAGAGGAGATGGGGTGGCTTTCTTCTGTTGTGAAATTTGCAAACATGTGTCATGAACTTGTTGTCTATTTTTGTATCTCAGAGGTTTGTATGCGGTGGTGGCCGTTGCTTGGTTACTTCTGCTTGCAAGTTCTTGTGTTCTGAAATTGGCTTTTGGAGGTTTAAGAAAGTTGGAAACGATGTCTTTGTATGTTGTTTCCTACCTGCTGGATATCTTTCTGATTCTGTGAGGGTTCTTTGTGATTCCCACAACTGGGTCTTAGTCTCTCTGGCTGTACCAGAACCAACATGGGACGAAAGTGTAACTTGACTTGTAAAGTTAGAAGGGCTCCTGCTTTATCTACACTTGAATACACGGTATCAGGTTTGTCATGTCAAGACATGTGAATTTTGCGTACACTATGGAACTAAGCATCTGATACATTGTGATTTAGTTTTTTGTCGGGCAGGATGAGCACAGGAGAGGGCCAATTATTGAAGAGCTCCCTGATGATGTGGAACATCCACATCAGCATGCACGGGCACAATCAAACCAAGAACCTATCATTGAGCATCCAGATGATGATGTCAGGCCTGGTACATGGTTCTCCAATGTTTTGCTGGCTTTTCTTTCTTTGCTTGCAGAGATTTTTTTTGTTTTTTATTTTTTATCTGGCCATTGCTCTATGTTAAGAGAAATGATCACAGGCTGTGCCTGACTATGTGCCTCTTGTGGATCTTCTCTCCAAGTCATGGTTGATTGAAATTATCCACTGAGATTGTGCTTGCATGTCAGTGACTGAGCTGCCACGACAATCGAGAATTGTAGAGCGACAGGGTCCATTAACAACCCCAAGGAATAGTAATCGTACACAGAGTTACAGCTTTCAAAGCTCTTCAGTTTCATACGGTGGACCTAATGGCGTCCAGTATTCATCATCAGCCAGCAGACGCATGGGTCCTAATGGGGTATATCACATCCTCATCATCCTCCTTAATATTTGTTCAACAGAGGATTCTGTTAGGTCACTTCAAATGCTTAGTTTTGGTTCTGACATAATGGTTTTGTGCTTTGTTTTCTCTTGTGAGGTTTCAACCACTTAAGTTTGATGATTTGATTTGTGGCATGGGGATGTTGTGAGTGGTCAGGTGGTTGAAGAAGAGTTTCAGGAGAAGGACTTAAGAACTGGCAAGGAGACCAAGCGCCACTCACGTGGTGTTGGAGAGAAGGTACATGTTCAAACTATGTCATCAGCAAGCAAGCATGATTTGTCTTCAGAGTAGTTGTTCACCAAATTCTGTGGATGATTGTGTTTTGTGAAATGGATACACCTGGGTTCCAAACTTCTGTGTTAAATTGAAGATGCTAACTTGGTATTAGAACAGGGTTTGTCAGTAACTCGAAAGCGTACATCAGAGGGCCGGGAACAGACCTTGGATACATTGCATAATCTGAATGAAGGTATGTACAATCTGCATGACTTCATTGTCTATCAGGGGATAACAACTATATAGAGGACCATATTGGAAATTGTGGGATTTTAGTCCTTGTATGTCATGAATTTTACGTCATTTGAAGTCAGCATTTGTTTGCACAGGGTAGACTGTTAGTATGAACAGCTGTGTATGTTTGTGGGATGGATTTGTAGATGAAATACCTGATTTTGAGAGGACATGGGAAGAGCAAGAGAAGATGCTGCCACGCTGGAATAAGATAGGTCCACTTGGGATTGGAAGCAGCCAGCCAGCCATGTCTCCTACTTTGAGAGGTGAGTTTCAGAGGGCTTGTCCAGAAATTGGGCAGAAAGGGAACTGAGATACATGTGTATCATATTCCTTTCCAGTGCTATCCTCTGTACTCCTTTCCACATGAGTGGCTGTTTTGTCAGCACATCTTTAGTGGTTTTAAGTTATATAGATCCCTGTCATAGACCTGATCTGAATGTATGATTCAGGAGGAAAGTCTTTTCTAGTTAGAGGGGAAGCTCACACTTGTGGGAAGAATGTCTGATTATTGAAGATGAGTGGAAGTTTGACAAATGGGCAGGGATATTGCAGGGTCAGGAAGCAGGACACAAGCAGCACTACCATCACCTGGGGGTTGGCCTGTGAACCCACCTCGAGCTAGACGTGTGTAGTGTGTTTCTGCAGCTTCGCATATGAGCTTCAAATGCTTTTTCATCTACATCTGTTTAGATTAGCTTATGGATGGTAGGGAAGCAATATCAGTGGAGTAATCTGCAGCAACATCCATCTCGGGTTCCAACTATCTGTATAGCAATATACCCATAGGATTTGCCAAAGCTGAAAGTAGGACTGCTGCAACTGGTAGCTAGATACAGTTTATATACTGGAGAATCATTAGACACCTGATATGGGAGTGTCTAGGAGTAATGTCTTTTGTGCTTTTAGAACTAGTCTTGTATGTACACAGGATCTTCTTACATCTCTTCACAGTGTTTGCTCAACTCTCTACCTGTGTGTAAGCAGTCTAGATTGTTGCTGGTGATGATTCTTCTTTTTGATATCTTTACTCATGAACTACACATTCTATGCTTGAGTATGGAGAAATTAGTCTTGTGGAGTTCAGCAGCCTGACCATATGGAGGGGGGCCTGCAAAGGTGCAGGAGGGCGTGACAAGCCTGATGGAACGATTAAGCACAAAGCAAGGTCAACCTGAAAGTGATCATGTGTGTTGACTTGCTGAAGAGAAGTTAGATCCTCAAGTTCAAACAACAGGCAACAGAAAACATGGGTATCCTGTTAAGTCAGCTGATCGTCATTAGAGCTAACCTGTAATGGGATGGTACTTCAAATCCCCTCTTAAACTGCAGGGCACTGGCTCCAGATGTCTGACATATGTTGGAGCTCTACTTTAATAGATATAAGCTGATGTGAGAACTGGAATTACTGTGTTATGGACCTGTCAATTGTGGAATTCGTCTGTGCATGAAAAGATGAACTGGATTGACTAGCAAGATATGAACAAGTGCCTGAACATCTTTGTCTTTGGAAACTTCTTTGTGACACAGTTTTAACCTCCAATTTGATTTTGTAATCTGATGCTTGGATCTTTCAGTGTAATGTGTTTATGTCAAGTATCTCATTTGGAGCAGTACCTGCAATGTGTTCGAAATGCTTCTGTTTTAGCTATGCATTGGTTTCCAATATGCAACAAATGTTACAAGTGTTAGGCTGTTGTGCTCATTGTGAGGAGGATATATATGAATGGGTATGTAAATTAGAATGCATTCTTGGGAAACCACATGATTCACTTTGGTAGTCTGTGACTTGTGTGTGTTTAGTGATCTAATCATTGGGTACATGACCTATTTTCACAGAATTCTTAGTGTGTATGGATATTGAATATGTCACTGTGATGCCACGACAATTCAGAAGATCTATGTGGTAGCATGCAGACAAGATTGCTCTGACTGGATTTGGATTTCAATCTGAATGCTGAAAAGGAAGGAATGAGAAACTTGGATGATCTACAGGAGCAGGCTCAATAATTGTTGCAACTTGATGTAACCGGGAGTACTGGCTGGAACTTATGAGGTACTATGCTTCCATAGTCTTATACTTTTGTTGTTTAATTTAAAGATCAATCTCTCAAGATGGATTTGCAAATGAATCCCTTGATATTGTAAAGTACTCCAGTATTTATAGCTGAAATCATGTGAGGAGCTCAGGGAAGTTTAATCAGTCAGGACTTCGGACCTATAAAGTATCTTTACTTCTTTGATGATTTTGAGGTAACAGAGTAGGTGGATGATTGAGAAAGAATTCTGTAAGAGTTCTGCTGATAGAGCTTTTTGATGTGGTAGAGAGGAGCCACTGGGTTAGTGGGTGAGTGAAATCTTCAGAGATATAGAGAGACAAATTGTTGCAGCAAAGCACTAGTCCATGGACATTACTTTCTTGAACTTCTGATGTGTACTGGTTTTGTTCTCTTTCTCTAAACCATGAGGAAATGAAGAATGTGTGGTTGATTTGTTTGTTGAAAGATTTGATCAATGAGCAAGAGTGAACATTCTGGGAGCTTTTTACTCTGGTTGTCATTTTCCGGTTTCTTCTGTTGTTTGACACTAACATAATGAGCAGGTAGTGTGATGGTGGTAACTGTTCTGGACATGGTTGTGTATGGTAGTTAGAGCAGTTGAGGTGATTGCAGTGGTTTGTTGCCTTCAGACTTTTCATAATGTAGAAGCTATCTGCAAGAGATAAGGCTCCCCTCCCTTTGGTTAGAACACATCAAGAATGCGAAGTTTAACAACCAACAAACTTATCATCTAAAGTTGGTTTTCCTGAAGGGTTCATTCCCTGAAGTTCTGACAGATTGCTGCTGTCTGCAAACATGGTACTTGCACTTGACTTTAGTTGATGTCTGGATGGAGTGTGTGATCATCTTTTGAGGGAAATCATAGTTCCATTAAGGCATCTTTGCTCCACTTCTACTCTTGGATTTTCTTGTTTGCAGCATGTTTCTTGGCTACATCAGCATTCAAGCTCAACTAAGGATATTCAATTGAAGCTTCTAAAGTAGAGTGCATGCAACTTTGTGCAGTAACACAATGCTGAACAAATATACTTCCACTTTCACGAACATATTGAAAAATAAGTCTGCGAGTCAAATAAGATGTCTTCATTAAATACATGAAATAATTCTCTAATCCTATACTTGACCAATGAAATCATGCATCTATGTGAATCTATTTGGAGCCTCTTTATGGAGTTAACAGTGAAGCAAGCTGGAGCAGGAGGAGATAGGAGAGGCTTAGAAGGCACCAAAAGCGCACCTCAGGTGCCATGTCCCTGAGGGCAAGGTGATGACATTATATCAGCTCCCCAGACAGATCCATTTCTTGCAAAAGCTGTAGTCTTTGCAAAGGAATGTAGTCAGGCCTCAACATCACAGGAGAGCTACAATCTCAGGACATATCTATAAGATTGTAGAGCAATCTCTGACAACAGTTTGAAAGGTACCGTGACAATAAGTGCAGGCATAACCTTATTGGAGTTGCCCCTCAAGGTGTTAGAGCATTGCCTTGATTACAAATGGCAATGACGAGCTGCCATGACTACCCACTAACTTCATCAGCTCCCATTGTTGGGTGTAGATTAGTATATAATGATCACCACAAAATTTCAGGCAAATCATTATACAAGCATCTGCATCCTGAGTTCTGTCACATTTCTGGAAGCAATGGGAAGACTCAGTCATGATGTTGGCTAGCACTCAAAGAGACATAGCTACAATCTCAGCATATCAGGAAGGTTGCTAACCACCCAATATGCTCAGATTCTCTACTTCACCTTAGAGACAAATTCTGCCTGCAATATAGCTACAAGAGTGCTTAAGGAGTCAACATGTCTCTGATCGACATGGTCCTCAATTGAGCCCTAGACCATGGAAGATACAGAACCTTTCTTCAGTTTCTGTCATGTAAAGGAGATCATTAGATCCTCTTTGATACCTTTGAGAGATGAGGCAACAGCTGACTGAAGAGTTTTGTGTTTGAGTTATTACTATTCAGTCAAAGAAATTATCTCTGTCTCACCCACTTCAGGATGCAGAGATATAGCAGGGTCCGGAGATATAACAGGATCCAGAGATAGAGCAGGATCCGTATCATCATCTTCAGGCACTTTAGGTTCATCTACATCCAAAAACTGCATCCATTTCTTGGCCTTCACATGCTGCAGTGCTGGATATGTGATGAAACCTAGAACTGAGACTGCAATACTGATGACGACTGTCTGCCAGGTTGCTATACACATGACCACAATCAGCAACACTGTTGCTGGTAGCAGCAAGAGGATAACACCTATTGTGCCAACTGGAATCCGGAAAGGGCGCACCAGTTCAGGCTTTTTCATTCGCAACCAAATAAAGGCTGCAAACTCAAGAAGCATGCCAAAGCAGTAGAGAAAATTAAGGAACTCCACAATCTCTTGGAAGCTCATCCAGGACAACAGAAGAACTCCTGATGCAGAAAACAAAATTCCCAGTGTGGGTGTCCCATACTTGGATCGGATAGCAAATATCTTAGGGAGCATTCCTGTCTCAGCCATGCCCAGGAGCTGGAATGAATCACTGCTCATCTCAGCTTCAAATAACCCCATGTTAGAAAATGCAGCTGCTGACTCAATCCACCACTTCAACACTATTCCTCCAACAGCCATGCCAACATCTGCAAGGTACCCATCGTCCCATTTATCCCTATCAAGTGGCAATGCACCTGTGCCTGCTGCCAATGGCACTACATATGCTACTATCACCAGCAAGACAGCCCATAGCAACGCCTTTGGAAAGGTTTTGCTAGGGTTGTCCACTTCCCCTGCCAAAGTGCTTACTGAATCCCAATAATTGAGATTCCAAAACAGTGTATTCAGGTATGTTCGCCAGTCTGTGTTTCTAAAATCAACCACCAGCCATCTCCGGACCCTTATCTTGGGGATGGCAAGAAGTGATAACACACAAAAGGGGAGGAGTGAGAAGATTGTGAGCACCACTGCTGTGGTTCCCACAATGGTAAGCCCCCTATAGTTAAGAAATGTGAGAGAGAGGGTGATGACCAGCAGTGCTATGATCCGGAACACTCCATGTCCAAAAACTGGAAGAGCAAGTTTGAAATAATCCAAAAAGAGGACAGGATACAAGGCATTGTCTGTCACTCCACTGATCCATTTGCACCATCCTTCTTGAAAACCCCAAAAAGGCCCAAATGCAGCTGATATCCACAACACATATCCACCATTTTCAGGAAAAGCTGTTGCCAGCTCTGCTGTTACCAGTGCCTCTGGTACACTCCAAATGAAAGGAAAGATGATGAACCCCAGAAGGGCTAACAGAGGTCCACCTGCTTTTACCGCATCCTCCACTCCAAACGGTCCTCCTGATACCTCATAGAAGATGAGGGCTACCAAAGGAAGGATCTGTAACTTGGCTCGATGTTTCCTTGCTGCTAGTCCATGCAAAAGTTCATTTGTTTCCCTCCTGATCTCGCTTTGGGGAGCAGAGCTATCCCCCATTAGAGCTTCACACTTCTTGTAAATGGCTCCAAATGTTGGGAATTGCACCCTGCAAATCCTCCAAACAACAGAGCATAGAAAAGGCACATAAGACAATCTTAGTGACTCTCTTGGTCAAAGACATCTTCTCAGGATGTCTCGAGTTCCCCAGCTGAACTTAAAATGCCAGCTAAAATACTTCTTGTAAACTAAAGGACCAGTTATGGCGGGGGCCGTGTATGTATCCATGGATCCAATTCCAGTTGTGATGAACTTCAGCTGCCAGTTTTCAGAATCATAAGAAAATGAGAGCAAAAACAAAAATTCTAGTGAAAGATTTGACAGGAAAAGAGAATGTACAATTGAAGGTTTGACTTTGCATACACACAAGCACTCTGATAAGAAAAAACAGAGACTCAATGGATTTGTGATTCTGCTACAATTAGATCAACTGTTTATCCCACAAATTCATGACTTGGCAGAGCAAGTTCATGCCAACTTTCTAGTGTAGCATCTGGCTCTCTCTTTGTCCGACATGCGTTGCCATTGTGTAGTATTCTCTCACACTAACACTACAATTCATACCAGTAGTTTTCTATCATTGTCTTCTCTGAACCTTTGCTAGCTAGAAAGATGAAAAACAATACACAAATGGCAAGACACAAATTTCACAATTTGCCACATAGTTCAATCCTTTCTTGGACCAGGGCAGTAGGACATTTCGGTCCTTGAAATCTAATCACATGAGATTTGCTGGATGACAACCATACAAACTGGTACATAACACCTCCATGATGGGCACATCAAAGAGGCTCTGTTGTGATTAGGGTTTGAGATGCGGTTGAGATGAGGAGCAAGGCAAAGGGGGGCGAATCAACTCCAAGACAAACTATCTTTTGCAGATCAAATTCAAAATTTGGAATGGCTTTCCCATTTCAGATAGTGTGAATTTACAATGGGAAAAAAGAAATGCAAGCCAAAAAAAAAGGGGGGGGTTCTGAATTGCCAAGCACTCACAGCTGAAGTTCCAAATGATCAAAGCCCAGCAGAAAGGACTCGCAGGTAGTGGTGGTAGTAGTAGTATTAGTAGTAGGAGTACTACTACTACTTAGTAGGAGTACCACACCAAAGATTGCGAGCACCACAGAGATCGCATTCTAGTCCAAGTACTCCCACACAGAAACCACACCTGTCCAAAATATAAAACCAAATGTCATAAGATCTTATGATGAGAGAACCGATACCAGAGGGGAGGATGTTCCAAGTTCAAGGAGGAGCTCCCGAAGGCTCCTTCAGTACGTAGCACAGACAACAGGGACGGAGGGTGGAAGGGACCAGGGATGGCAGGGAGACACAAGGGCCGCGCACATGGATTGTGCATGCCCCGTCTTTATAACTTGAAAAGTTTCAACAATAATTTATTCAAGTTTCTTTTCTTCTTTTTGTTCTTTTCTGTTTATTTTTTTCATCTTTGTTTTTTCTTCCAAGGAAGATTTGTTTTATGCTTTTCCTTCTTTAATTTTTTTCCTTTGCATTTAAAAAAAAAAATTCCTTTGCATTTTTCTTTTCTTTAATTAAATTTTTTTTTTTGGGTATGGGCTTTTTTTCTCTTTTCTCTTTGGAGGATGTGGTCATACATGGGATTTTTGTTGGGGTGACAATTTCTCATTTTGCTATTAAAAAAAGTCCCAAAGAACATGGTCAAAAGAAACTTTTTTTTTTTTTTTAATTTCAAAAAATCAGCACATTTGAAGGAAAAAAGATTTGAAATTATCAAGATTTTTGAACATGATGAAAAATCATGTCCATAGCAATTAGACTACCTTATAACTAAAGTTTCAAAACAATTAATGTATAATTATGGTATAATTATTTCATGAAAATATAAAAATTAATGAATAAAATGTGATGTTAATAAATTGAAGAGTTGTATTATAGTTGCAAGTTAGTTGTAAGATGGACACTTATACAATAGAATATACACATTGTGAATTTGATTGTATTAAACCATGTTTGATTTTGTTGTCAAATTGTACTTTCGTAACATGTGATAATTATATTACAACTAAAATACATGAAACACCTAATCAATGATTATTTTGCAACTAATATATAACTTTAACATATATAATCATGCCACATGTATGTGAACGGAAAACCCTTCAACAAAATGATACATGGTAATAAATAGATAGATCTCCTTCTTTGCTTTAAGGACCTTCATGCACCTATGTCTATTGTTAAGAAATTCAAAATGATTTAAAAATATATATATATTAAACATTTTGTGCATTTAAAAATCTTTTGGTGATGGAATTATCATATCATGTGCTTGATAACAAAGGATTTTTTTTTTTCCAATTTAAAACTAAAACTAAAAAGTTGTTACAATTTTTTTTATTTAGAAAACTTTGGAGGTTGAAAATTTTTATTCTTGTTTTTGAAGGTTGAAAGTTCTTGTTTTTATTTTTGAAGGTTAAAAGTTTTTGTTTTTAGAAGTTGAAGGTTTTTATTCTTAAAGGTTGAAAGTTCTTGTTCTTATTTTTAAAAGTCAAATTTATTTATTTTACTTTATTTTGGAGGTTGAAGGTTCGTGATTTATGTTTTGTGAGCTGTTTATTTACATACATTAAAAGAAAAAATTAAATAAACATGTTTTTTTCAACATTTATGATGACTTTTGTTGTTTTTATGTTATAGGGTCAAACTTTGGTAATGTTTGAATCCATTGAATTTAAAGTTGAGTATACAAGGTAAGGTTTTTTCAAAAATAAAATGATGGTTTTATTTGAAAAATATAATCTTGTGTAAAAAAATATACACATGTGATGTTGTATAATTTGGTTAGGTTGCTGATAATTATGTCTTGATTTACCATTTGCTAAACTATGCACAATTTGACACAACATTTCTCACATGTTGGGTTTACAACAACATAATTCCACTACCCAAACATTCCAAGTGAGTATATTCAACTTCTTCACCATGGGTCGTCTTTTCCAAATGCCATTTCTCTTTTGTAATTTTAAATTTTAAATTCAAACAAAACAAGAAAGGGGTTTTAACCAATGTTGGCTGGATATTGATTTTTTTTGCAATATCCATTGGGTTGGATATTATAATTTTTTGAATTTCTGCTTACACACATAGTATCAAACATTATGATTAATTTTTTTTTAAACCTGCCTAATATCAATTTGTTAGGGTATTGAATCAATAAGGGTATCAATATATTTTTTTGGGGGTAAAAAAACAGCTTAATATGCATAAGGGCCTAGTTTTGCAAAAACCTACTAAAAACGAAATAGATTCTATGTCTTATGTCGGTTATCAAACATACATTGTAAACATATTTCATGGAAGCACAACCATTGACAAAATTTACACTCATTATTCATTGATTATGGAAAAAATGAATATAATATGATTGTTTTACTTCTCAACATACAAAAACTTATGGTGGATCAAACATCAAAGCTTTCATAATTTTATCCCAATTTTTATGTTTTCCACATAGCATATCATTTCAATGACCTGTTAACCACAACTTAACCCCTAAGTCCTACAACTTTCTTTCTAAACTTCATCCTCTCTTTAAACATAACTTTAATTTGACAATTTAAATGTCAATCTAATGACCAAATCCCTTTCTGCTCTTTAATCACTCATGCAATCTTTCATTAAACATAAATCTAACCTTGCATCTATCAAACCAAACTAAATCAGTAATTCCTTGTAATATGATTATTGATAACCCAAGACCATTTTTACTCTCTGATTACTACATGCAATCTCTCAATAATCATAAAATATAAACCTTCAGATCTCTCAAACCTAATTAATCCTTGATTTCTTACAACTTTATCTTTTAAAACCTCATTTTCTTTCTAAACATAATTTCATGCATAACAAATTAAATGTAGCATCAGGTTTGACATGATTGTTCCCAAGGAAAAAAAGGTTTCAATTGTTCCCTAAAGCAAGTTAAACTCATTTTCCTTAGAGACATGATTGTTACCTGGGGAAAAGCTAACTTCCCCTAGGAATAACAAACTTTCCTTGAGGATAGGCCCAAGTTCCCCAAGGAAACATGTGTTTCAAATCTTCTAACAATCATAATCATCTCATTTTTGTTTTTATACAAGCTTGTGACTTATGATTGGAAAGGTTTCAATGACAACTATAACTTTGTAATTAAAAACATTTCAATTAAAATTCATATGCAAACATTATGATCAAACAAAAATTCCGACACAGTTATTCCCCAGGGGAACATGGTTGCTCCCCCAATCAACTTAAGCCCTTGCTCCCCCAAGCACATGGTTGCTCCCTGGGGCAACTTAAATTCCTTCCCCCTGGGGACATGATTATTCCCCTAGGAAAAAAGGTTTAAGTTGCTCAAGGCAACAAAAACTCCTTCACGAAGACACAAGTGTTCCCCAAGGAAAAACCAACTTCCTTGAGGACCAATGAACTTTTTCTTGAGGAAAGGCCCAAATTCTTCAGGGAAACATATGTTCCAATTTTTTTAACAATCATAATCATCTCATTTTTGTTTTTATATAAGCTTGCGATCTATCATTGCAAAGGTTTCAATGACAATTACAACTTTGTGGTTGAAAACATTTTAATTATAATTCATATACAAAAGTTATGATCACACAAAATTTTAGACACATTTGCTCATAAAAAAAACATGGTTGTTCCCCTAGGTAATTTAAACCCTTCCTCCTTCGAGCACATGGTTGTTCCTCAAGGCAACTTAAACTTTTTATCCTTTAATTGTTACTCGAAGAACCATATGTTATGAATCTTTCAACAATCACAATCATTTCATTTTTTATATATAAGATTACGACATATCATTAAAAGGTTTCAAGGAAAGGTACAACTTTATGGTTGAAAACATTTGAATTGGAATTCATATGCAAAAATTATGATCACACAAAGTTTCAAACACATTTGTTCCCCAAAGAACGTGGTATCCTAAATTATTGTGCATTTTATTTATAGTTACATATTTAAAATATATTATTATTATTACTCCATACATTTTAACAATAATAATTTATATTTTTTAAAAATAAAAATAAATTCTTGTAATCAATGATTAATTACTGTTAACTAACTATAATGAATTAATTAATATATTAATTATTAGTAGTTTCATAATTTATAATGGAACTTAATTAGTCATGATTTAGAACTTAAAGTTATTCATTTTGAATATGACTTTAAAAAATTATAGTAATTTTATGGTAATTAAAGTAAGTAAAGTAATTAATGTATTTCCAAGGATCATAATAAAATAAATTAAAGTATCCATTTTTTATAATTACTTATATACAATAAATGTTATTACATCATAATATTAGTGAGTAATTTTTCTGTAATTAGTGCAACTAATTAATGTGATTCTATGTATTATTATATGTATTATTTATAATTACTTATTTATAGTTACTAAATACTATTACAACTCAAAACTTTATTAAAAGTGTTGATAAATGTTTTTTGCCTAAACATGCAAACATACATACACATCCCACATCACTAACCTAAAAAGGTCAATGAACTTATAGCTACCATGTGTATGGGTGTTTGCCATGATAGATTTAAAATGAGAATCCTTACAAACCTACCAAAACATCATCATCATCATGCAAAATTGTAAGTTCAAAAACATGTACAAAGTTTGAACAATTACTGGAATTCTAAGAATTGAAAAAGGACAAAGGGACATTCATCAAATTAGAACCAAAGAACTAAACTGACCATTACATCTAGCCATTGAAGTTAACACAACTAGATTCCTAATCAAAGCAAGATGGCTCCTGAAAATATTAAACAAAATGTTCATCAACTTTCGTATGCATTAAGCTAGACATCAATATTGAAATAACCATCTACATCCAACAATGTATCAGTTTCATCAATGATACCTATTTCTTCAGTAATAGGTTGCCCTTCTCAACACGTCTGCATAACATATGGCTAGAAAGTTGTTCTCTTTATGGGAGAGATACATCTAAGTAAATAGTTCATGCAAGAATTTTAATGCTCATGAGTCACTCATACATTAACAAGTAAAGAAACAGACAAGCAATCAACACAATGCAATCAAACATCCCTATTGCATTGTTCTACAATCATAACCAATGTTAACACTACGCATTTTGTAACAATCTCATGTAGAAATTAACACAAAATCTACTAATAATATCTAGCTAATATTGCATTTAACTAAGAGCCACCAAGAGCCTAAGATGACATTCTTTGTAGATAATTCAAAGGGAAGAAAAACCTTGTATATAAAAATCAAAGATGAGAACCCATTCATCAAAGGTACAAGGCAAATGAGAGCACAAGCAAACAAAACCCAAAGACAAAACAAAAGCAAACAATCAACAAAAATAAGAAAAAAACCCTATGCAAATAGGACCCATGGCTATGAGATGATGACCAATTATAACAAAAAAAAGACCTAAGACAAAAAAGTTGTCCTGCCACAAATCAGCTAGTGATAAATCAAAAAGGTCTTTTAAAAAACACAATTGATGACAATCAAAGACAAAATACTCCTATATGATAGTGGGAAACATGTAAGATAAGCTTCTAGAGGTCATCATGCAAATTCAAAGGGTAACTTTTTTTGATGTATGGTTCCTTACTAGGTCATAGTGCTCCATTTTCCCTCACATATCGTCACTTTTTTTAAGGTTGTAGCCTAGGGGCAAGAAAATTGAAATAGGTGTTATGAATGACATGTTGGCAGAATGGCTATTTTGCATACATAGCAGCCACCTACATTCATCTACTTACCAAGTACCCACATATTGTCCCACCTATTGTCCAAGACCAATTTTATACTAGATAGGCGACCAAGGTGACACCCGACATTAACTCAGTTGGGGTTCATCCACAACAGAGACATAAGCAAAGAGATGATCTAATAATAAGGGCACAAAGGTTTCAGGTCCAAAGGACATACCAGTGAACAGAAATGAGGAGACTCCACTATAAGAAGATCAAAACAAACTGCACAGCTATCTGCAAAATAGCAACCAATCACATACATTATCATGCAATTTCAGTCGCTTTCAACAGGAACATGAATTACACAATGACATCCCCCTGTGCTGAGCAAACAATTCAAGGCATAGGGCTTGAAAGCAACCCAATCCACAAACCAGGGTGATGCTTCTACACATCAATTTGAGCATCTCCTTCCTGATTGAAGTGACCTGCATAATAGCAAAGTCAAGGCTGCAGCAACCAAAGCACCTAAACTATGCTGGGGATCTTTGTGACCAGAAGATTTGCACCTAGAAAGCACATAACATAAGTGGACTAATTTGATAACTGCTCATTAAAATTATGGGCAAAAATCAACAAAACTCTGAAAAATCAAAGGTTCCCTGCATATGGAAAATTATTCAGTCCAAATGTATAAGCAAAGCAGGAATCTAGACACTGAAGGCCAATTGCAGAGTGTTAGCCATGTGTGATGCCGATGTTTGTGACCCAAATTGCTGCTTGAAACAATGTTGCAAACAACTAGATTGTCATGAGTTGAATGTCAAGGAACCATGGCTGTCGCAGCAGCTTCATGTAAATTGCTGCTCAGGTTTAGTCACCTTTCATATGCAAATGTTTGTGGAATTGCCAAAACATACAAAGTACCACATGTGGTGAAGACTCATAAGATAACAGTACAAGCAGCTTCAGTGTGTGAACACAAACTGTTAAGTCCCACATCAATGCTGTAGACATCAAGCCCGTCACTGTCAATGCAATTGTTAAGTTCAGACGAAGAAGATGAAGAATTCAAGGATTGAATCCACAAGAAGTGCAAGATTCCAATTTCATGAGGGTACCACAGACTGATGCACATTCACTGACTGGAGTATCATTGACAAATAATTGTCATCATGAAAACATTTGTGAACACTGAATTGTTTTCTTCCAAGGACCAAGCTCTGTTCCAAGGTCAAGTACCAATCTAAGCAGTATTCCATTCCACTGCGAATGGCCATTTGCCAACTGAGCTTGGATATTTTGCTTCTCTACAGTTTTTTCTTGCTCAGATATCAGGTTTGGGGTTCAGCTGTCCACACTGGTACAGCTCAGAGTCTATTTGTTGAGCAATGTACATCACAATGCCATTTCCATGAACACTCCAGGTATGTTCAACATCCAACACAGAGCATCATCACTGTGCAAGGTGATGCTTTGTAAATGACAAAGTGCATTGAATTTCAAAATGATCACGGGAATATGAATTCAGAAAGCTATTCTGCATTTCACACTGACTGTATTTACTGACTTGTTGCTTGTCACCTCCCAACTATCTCAGTTGTACTTTACATAGTGTCTCTTGGTTTTTGCCGTCATCTACACACTGGTAACAATTTCTCAGAGCCAAGAGTTGACAATGCTCATCACAGTTTATACTGTAGTGAGTTCCTGCAAAACAGTATCATGTTCATGATCAGTATTTCTCTCTCTATCTCACACAATTCAAGACACAACCAAGGCAGTGCAGAATGCAAAAAGATGTACAGAACCACAGATTGGCTTTGCGCCAGTCCCATTCACAAGTCTCAAAGAATCAATCATGCCAACTGATGACAGTTAGCAGACCTCTTGAGACATTTCTAGGGAAAGTTGTAGCAGCACCTCACCTTCTCCTTTTGCTTGAAAAGGGTCTCCACCTTCTTGACGTACTCATCAGTAAGTTTCTGGAACATTGGTGGATAGACAAGGAATTCAAGGTATAGTCTAATTCAGGCATGAAACAAACCTATTTTCTTAAGCACCTAAGAACACACAATACACATAATTAGATTGTATAGGTGATGAATGGAAAGTATCTAGTACAAACTCTGTGTTGCTAATTTGACCATCCTCAAACCAAATTACACCCCAAATATATGTCAGCTATGCACTATTGAATATGAAAAAGCTTAATAATTATACCTGGATATCCTCGGACAAGTCCTTCACATTGTCTGCAGAGAGCTTCTTTTCCTATTGACCACAGAGCACGAAACTTCTGTTATGTTCATGTCAGAGTACTGGGCATGTATATCCAACAACATGGTCCTCTGGTACCAAGTGGCATGTCTGTAAACTTGCCACAAATGTATTATCAAAGAACTTGGGCACACAACACATAGAAGCCAGCACAAAAGCATGTGCACTGATAAGTGCATACTGGTAGAAAAATGACCTTTTCAAGTTTGTCATATGCTTTTATTGCATCTCTCCTCACATTTCGCAATGCCACCTGCACTCCCAATCTCCACAACTCAGAGAAATTTCAACAAAGAGGTAACATAAGGGATCTTTCAGATGAGGAGAGTGGTTATCTACCCATGCTAGTCCTTTACACATGTAACAGATCTTCAATATTCTTTACCTTTCCACACATAGTGATTTAGAACCTTAAGAGAAGGACAAGACTCGCCATTTTCAAGTCACACGAGCTGTTCACAGCATTTTGACGCTTCAGTGAATTGAAGCACCACAATTTCACAGTAAGAGTATGTTCCTTGCTCAGGAGCTATTGCATCATTTACAATGGCAGTGCATCAAATGGTCCCAACAAAAGAAGAGGCAGCAAACCTTGCCATCTTCTGTAAGTCTTGACACCAGCTTCAAAAGTTCCTGCAAAATAGAAATCATGGAGCTTTAAGGGCAGTTCCCAACAATGCATGTGGTCCACAATTCGACCTGCATTGCGTACTGTGCACCAGAGTATAAACTTCTATGATCCATCAAAGGGTTACACAATCTGGGTCGAAATAGTGTACAGTTCGATAGCTAATGTCCATACTTGAGTGTGTGAAACTCATCCCAAAACACTTTTATGTGTTTCACCCTCTAACATTCCATGTATAAAATGTCCATTCTTTCAGAATCCAAAATGATTATCTGCACAGAAAGATTAGCAGCTTATTGAAATATGAAGAAAAACAAACCTTCCTCCTATCTGCAGTGAGTTGCGGGACAGTGAGTCTGATCACATTCCCATCATTGCTTGGTGTGAGGCCCAAGTCAGACTTGATAAGAGCTTTCTCTATTGCTGCAAGGCTGCACAACAAAGACCGCAAATACTCATAAAAAGCACAGAAATCTCAAACCACATAAAGACGGTGTACACTACTCTATTTCCGTTTTTTTCCAGAGTCACTCATCTCCATGTACCAATTTGTCTCATTATCTATTCTACCATATATGCCTCTGTGTCCAAGAAAACTTTGCCAAACTCACATGGATGCCAGGGAAAGTCCTTCAAGCCAGAGAGCCTATTCCTTGGAGATCAGAGAGCTCATAACAGGAAGACAAAGTCACCTTGATTTGTCAAAGGGTTGGATGAGGAGTGTGCTACCATCTGGTGTGCTGACTTGGGCAATGCTTTTGAGAATGACTGGAGTGCCATAGTATTCCACCTTCCCATTGACAAAACAACTCACTCCCTCAAAAACCCGCCAACAATATTACTGTGTTTCTAGTCCGAGACAGAAAATGAAATTGTCATAAAAAGTCATGTGATTTCCACACACACCTCAACACGGTCCAACAATGAAGGACTTGCTCTGCCTGTGCGCACAGTATTAAAATTTGATCTTGTAGCCTCCAATGTCTTCTCCATCCTCTCCATCTACCATCTCAAACCTAGAGCATATTAGTGTGAATCCGAACAGATGTCATAGCTCTTAGTGTGGCTATCAGGTCCTGTTTGCATTGCGCCCAAACCAAAAAACATCTTCATTAAAAATTCGAGAACTTCTCAAGGCGTACAATCGAAGTCTAATTTGAACAGACATCATGAGATGATGACATGATAAGCCATGCCTAAAAAGGCCGCAAGAAAGAAATCATCAATTTCCACTTGATAAATTGCCGAGTGAAAGAAAATTCACCGCATCTAGTTCAATCAACTCCTTCTCTGCTTCCACATCTTCAGTAGTTGCTCCACGGATAAGAAGAGACCTGCCAGTAACACAAACACCAACATATGCAAAACCTCAGAAGCAAGGGACTCAAAAAAACAGAATGCCAAATATTGACCAAGTAGCAATTCTATTATTGTACCTTTCAGATCTTTGGAAATTCTTGATGCTCAAGGGAAAAAGAATGGAAACTGAATTCCCTCCAAAGCTCAGATGTCGTTGATTCGATGTGGAGACACCATGGCAGTCTCCCCTAGACACCATTTGCAATGTGCTTGCCTTGGCTGCTGCTTGGCCCCTACCTGCATCTATGCCTTTCCACGAACCTAGAAACATAATTCTGCGTGTCTCAGATATCGAGTCTCTCAACACAGATTCCATCCTCTCTGTAGGAGATTATACAGCAACAATCGTTCAAGATGGTAGTCGAAAGTCCACAGCAGTGTCACCAAAAACAGTACAATGTATGAGCACGTAAAAAAAACGTTCTAGAAAATTAAACCCTAAAAAAACACTCTGGAAACCCTAATTGTTCCTCCAAGCACGCCGCCGCACAAGGTAGCTTGTTTGAAAGTTGTGTTGAGTAGATTTTGGTTTTGCATCAAACCCTTGAAAGGATTTTTTCAGAGCAGTCTGAATTTGTCACAACTTGGTCTTTGAGAAACAAAGTTTCACTTCTGGATACAAAAACAAAACCTTCTGGATTCTTCAGAAGACTAGTGAGTGTGTTGTGTTTTTGTTTTGTTTTGTTTTGTCTAGGATTTTCCAAGATTGTCTCTTTTTTTGGCATCAATGGAAATCTCAAGCACTACCACCAAGTGCAGGCTGAATACACGCATCCAATCAAGCTTTGGAGTTCCTGATGATCCGGACTATGATTTTGGAGTCGCACACAAGTATGTCGTCTTTTTCTCCGTTACCCAATTGCCGAGTTCCTTTTTCTGAATTGAGTGGAGTTTGAATTTCTACAGGGAGCGTGCGTCTCATCATCATCATCATCAGCATCATCGAAGGTTTAGGGTTTCTGGTGTCTCAGAAAATGGATGCCTCTTAAATCTTTTCCTATGCATGGAGGCTCATGAGCTTCCGTTTCATGTAGATATGGATGAAAGCATGCTTGCTCAAATCAATGTTGATTCATGGAATTTCGTGGTGAACTTGCCATTTTGGAGTGTGTTTCGGACTTTATCTAGGTTAGGGTCTTGATACTTCGGATATATGGTATTGGGGAGTACTATACTGTTTCTTATATGTTTGGTTCTGTCGTTGCAGTGGAGATCATCCTGCCATGGTTTCACTGTCGAGTGTTAAAATTGTATACTCTGTCAACAGGGCAGTTTCTGGGGGATTGTTTGTGACACAGGACCACCACTAGATTGCATACCTGGATGCAAGTGCACCCTACTTCTTGTCTTCTTCATCAGCTGTTGGCACTGTCAGAGCTTGGGACACTTGAGGGAGAAAGCATGTATACTTCCCCATCTCACAGGCTTGTGTATTTTGCACATACAGGTTTGGAATCGAATTTTTTTTGCCTCGAGGGTCTTGGAGCACTCTAATTGTGCCCATTGCAATCAGGTGGTCATGTTGATGGCACTGCCATCACAAGAGCCCTGGAGCTTCAGCTCGGGTGGAGGACATGGCAATGTAGTGGTTGCAGGCACTAATTCCCAGGTGACTTTTCTGCTTTGACCATCTCTTGGTATAATTGACCAATGCTGCACCACTTGCCTTCATTCCTGTATATCATGTCATGCTCTGACTTTGCACTTACCATGATCTCAGTAGTCCTTAGGCCACAGCATTCATATTAATAAGGGTACAGCAACAGTTGAGGATTTAGGTTCCTGAGTTTTTCTACTTTCCTTTGTACAATATCATTGAGATATTTTGGATTGTAGCATAGGATACATGATTCTCGTGTGTTCTAAAACCCTAAATTTAGACTATAAATGCATTATATTTTTCCTTTCAATGTTTCTCCGCCTCTTTATGGAGGGTTAAAACAAGTTCTTCAAGCTTGAAATGGAAATGAGAGGTCCTTGTGTTCCGATGAAGGATTCTTACACTTTCCGATAGTTCCTTGGCTTTTTGCACTGCCTTTCCAAGTGCATACATCCTGTTTGAAGATCCAGAGCAGTTTTTGGAGTTTGTTCCCTGTGATGCTGCGTTTCCTTAGTTTCTTGCTCTTGTGCTTAGCAGTGCCAGTTTGCCATATAACAACCTTTGCCTCGGTCCTATATATGTGGATCAGTGATTAGGCCATCATTCCTGCAAAGCTCATTACTATATCACACCTTATGTGGATGTGCCACTGTAACTTGTTCCACTTCAAACTTATGTGCCTCTTGAGCTGGCTGCTCCATCATGTGTGCCATTGTTCCCTCAGGTTTCCCTTTGCTTGGACCAGGTGGCTGTAGGTTGTTCACCCACCTCCATAGCCCCAAGTTCCCAGGCTGGGCTGTTGTATGTGCCGGCTGCACCATCTGCCCTCCCTCTGGTACCATATAGGGACCCAGTACAGCCCTTCTAAACACAGATGGGAGTGCAACAGAATCCATTCCATATGCTTTTGACAATGCTCCTCTTGTACCAATGCTGGCCGCAGGTATTGATATGTTGGAGAAAACTGATTGCTGCAGAGTGACTCTGCCATTAGAGGAAGCTTTCAAACTGGGTACACCTGATGCCACCAGATTTGGTTGAGAGAGAAAGGATTTGCCAAAAAGCTTCACATCACTAAGTCCCTTGTGTTGTACATCATCACAGGAAAGAAGTGCTGATCTTTGTGACAGTGGCTATACAGTAGGCTGTTGCACAACACTTAACTGCTGCTACTGCTCATTACGAGCAACTTGGTGGATGTTGTTGGCTGCACCAAAATTTGTTACAACCTCCCCTCAGCTCCACCATACCTACCTGATGACTTTGGACCTATGCTGTGCCATTTACTCTGGAATTTTGTGCTCCCTGGAGAACTGCCATCAGCTCCTGGAAATGAAGTAAACCCAGTTGCTGTGTAGACACTGAAGCTTGTGGTTTCAGAATTTGTCACTGGGTCACGATAGTCGGATCAGGCATTGCAGTCAAAATACTCTGAGGATGAAGGAGGGAGGGCTGGTGCTGGAAATGCATATAAGCTTGGACCTAAGCAGCAATTGCAGCTTGAGCTTGGTTGCACTGTTGCTGGTGGACAACTTCCTGCAGCTGATAGACAAGTCACAAGAATCAGTAAGCAACTTATAATTTAAATGCTACACAGATTTCCTTTCATCCACCCTTCCATTGTACCATGTCCAGTGCTGGGATTTAAAGTGGTTATTGCTAATTTCTTGCCACAAGTGGAGCTCATGCTGCAGGCAGTCAATATAAGGACTTATAGAAGCTGTGAACTCTCAAATTCTCGCTCCCTGCAAGGAAAAGCTTTACTCACACTCAACCTACTTCCAAAACTATGAAAGCCAGGCAAATATACACAAGTGGAGAGGCCAGCCTACTAGATGAACACTAGATTGATAACTAACTTGTTTCCACATAATTTTCTAACAATATTCATTCTGATATATATATTAGCACTGTTTCTCACCTGCTGTTGTAATTGGTGTGCATTTTGGTGAAGGACAGGTGGAGTGTTTTGCAGGATGATATCAGGAGTGGAATGCAGGAGCATAACATTACAACATATGTCACTGATCTTCAGTTTCTCTTAATCAACTGGTTGTCCTGAAAGTGAACCAAGGAGTGGAACAATGAATCGCGCTCCTACACACCAGTGGTGTTGACATGTGTGGTAATTTTATGTTCCTGCATTTGCACCTGCACCAAAGTGTTGCCATAATGTTTCATGCACCATTAGAGCTCCTCTTGTTTGGTCAAAATGCATTACCGAGTGGCAAGGAGAATGGGACAAGTAGGAGACATTGGTGTACGGTGCAGTGCAAAAACATTGCATTCAGCTGATCTCTCTACCTATTTGTCTAGAAAAACTTTTTGTTCCCTTGGAATCAACTGGTGGCCTCTGATGTGAATAGCATATGGATGTATTGGAGGCAACTTAAGGCCTTACAGAAATTGTGAAGCTTGGTGAAATCTGTCTCAAGACAAGTACAAATTTGGGTACGTATCCATGCTCAAACCTTCTTATCTGTTGTGTAAGCATCAATTTTAACTGCAGATTCTGTTCCCAATTTTGATATGTGTAGGTTGTTGGTGTGACTGCATTTTGAATCTTCTGCGTTTGTTATCCCTTCTACAAATAGATTATGAAACTACACAGGGTAAGAGACTGCTCAACAGGACAATGGACGAGCGATTGAGAAGGCAAAAATCTACTGATCATTGGTTGTACATGCAGACAGAGGGAATAATATGATCAACAAGTGCACAAAGAGGAAGAGCTGGAGAGCTCACAAGCATGGTAATTGTAGTTGATATTGTTGGCAAAGGCTAAAATGGCAAAACCAAACCTCTCTGAGCAACTACTCCCCTTCGCTCCAGTGCTCCATTGAATGTGTGCAAATTAGTTACTACAGATCAGATGATGGAGGATCTGAGCGTTCTTTGGAGCTACACATGTACCTGACTTCTCTTACATGGAATCTGACATATACAAGGTAGTTTGCAAGATGTCCTAAGGATCTTTTAGAGTAGATGTGATGCATACATAAAAATTGAAGTGTTTCAAAACACATAGAAAAACAGTCTTGCCTTGTACATCATGACTCACTTTGGAGACATGAACAATCCTTCCATTTTGAGGAGCTCGAGAGTTGTTATAATGCATGAATAAACACTAATGTGCAGAAAGGCAAGGGAGAAATGATATATGATTTTTCATTGTGTCCATTGAGTGTTATTGCTAGTGAGTGCTTGTGGTGGTGTCAAAAAAAGGTTCTAGTCTTGTTGTCAAAAGCCTCCTTGGGCAGCATAACAAGAATAATTTGTCTGCAAGTCATGCAATTTCAATTTCTCCCCTATTCATCTTTGAACATATCATTGAAACATATGGTACCAAGAACATTTGAGTGCAACAAGGGTCAAGGGATGGAATCCACATAGGAGTGGGATATTGAGGAATGAAATAGTAGATGAAAATTTGAACAAAGTGGAATGTCCAAGCAAGGTTCCTAAGGCAATCCAATACCAATTTTAGCATCCATCATCTACTCCTTGGCTCTCTAAAGACTCCAAACAAAGACAAAATGTGGGAGATTGATGTCAAACTAATGGTTGTGTTCTTAATCTACAAGACAAAAATGAAAAAAACAGTTCTATAATGGGTACAACAATTTGACAACGCAAGAAAGTTGGTAACAAAACCAAATTGCACTTCTTGGTTGATGTCTCCTAAAATGAACACTAGACAAATGGTTCATTTGTTGACATTGAATTGAAATGGAATGGAACTTGGATGTGATGCTTAAAATGTGTTTTCAAGCCTAGGTTTGAATGAATGGTTGTAGATTTAAAACTTCAACTTGTGTAATGTATTATCAAACTTATAAACCATAGTGAAAGCATTAGTGTTTGATAAATGAGATCTATTGTCAAGAGTGTTATGGTTGCATTTATATCAACATCACCATCATGTTAGTGAGGTTTATATATAAAGAATGTGAATTTCAATGGAATCTAATTTGGAATGTAATAGCAAGGTAGATCAATTGGATAAATTCAAGTTGAATAATAAATTGAATTGAAAGTTGAATTCAAATAGTACCAAAAGCACAACAAGAGGAACTATTCATTTGAAAATTTGAGAGACATAAGAATCATGGTAACCTAAACCTTTTTTTCTTTTTTTTTTGGAGGAAGTTGAATAATACATAATTTATCAAGATTTGCACTAATTTGCAAAGTGATTTTCTCTATGATTGATTTTGGGTCAAGACATGGGGTATTGTTTTGGATATGAACGCAAGGTTTATGTGTGAATGAGTTCAAACTTGTCTTGTGAAATTTTGGTTCTTAGTTTTTATATGTATGTTTGCTTAACATGTATTTTGTAAACATTGCTGCTCTTGTTGTTTTCCAAGCATCAATAAGAAGTCTTGATGCAAGTAAAGATTGAAAGGTTTTTTGCATAAAAATTGATCAAGATTTGTAAAGTTGGATTTTTTTTAAATAATGGCTTTAGAACTTGCAAGGCCACAGTTGAATAACATGGTTTTCAAAATGAGATAATATCCAAAACAAGAGAATACTTCAACAACAAAATATACCTATTTCATAAAAGAACTAGTTTAGAAAAATAAGCTAGTATGGTTTGCATTTGAATGCTTTGAGTTTAGTTGGCCAACTCAACAATTGTTGTTGCAAGTAAATATATGGTAAGATAATTTTGACAAAACACCAAGTTTTGATAAGATGGGTTAAGGGGACTATGTAGATTCCCAAATATAAAAAATACAAGGAGAATTTAATTCCACATATCAGCCAACTTTATTTTCACCTTAATTGTTATTTAAGTTGATAAATATATATGTTACTACAACTAAGGCTAGGTTACATGTGGCACAAACATCTAGTTTATCTAATTTATAATAATGAAAAAACAATTTTGTCATATTCTGGACAATCAAATGTAATGTTAATATGAGTTTTTTTCCGCCCAATTTTCTATAAATTAGGGACTACTATATTTGTTAATTTGAGAAAATCCAAAGTGCACATGCTTTTTTATCAAAACAATAAGTGGAAATTTCCAAAAAAGGTGTAATATATCATATATGGTATAACTTTGCCTACTTTTTACAAATGAAAAAAAAAATCCTTAAAACAAACATGTAATACACAGTAATCAATGTTTTTTATTGACAAGATTTGGGAAAATTTTGGATTTTTTCTATTGTAAATTTAATTTATTTTTAAAAAACTTTGTCAAATTTTTGATATTACAAAATTGAGAAGAATTTTTTTTGATGATATCCTAAAATGCCATTTTTTTCATAGTGAAAAAAACACTAATCAACATATTTTCATGATAAAATATATATTCCAATTTTCTTGGCAATTTTTGGAATCCCAAAAAATGGCATACAACTCATTAGAATCAATTGATTACAACTTCACCAACAATTATTGATCATTGTGACAAATTAATGGTGAATGCAACATGCCTTGCAATTACATTAATTATTAAACAACCTTGTCGGCCTAGGTATCACTTTGGTGTTATGTAAACCTAAAGGTCTTATAGGATTAGAAACATATATTTGTAATGTAATCTAAAATAATCAACCTCTATGAATGAATGTAATTTGGATGAGAAGTGGTTTGTGTATGAAATTCTTAAATTATGGTTGAAAATTGAATGGTGATGGCAACATCATCATATTAAAGGGATATTGAAAAATTGTGGACTTCCTTCAAAGTGATTTTGCACACCAAATTTCTTATTCCACAAGCATCATTCTTCCATATGTATTTAGTCTTGCATTTGCACCCCATTTCAAACACATCATGTACATGAATAGATACACATTATAGGCTATTGCACCAATTTTGCACAAATTGAATAGTGCACAAAATTCATACCAACACAAGCACAACACATTTCACTACACCATTTGCACATCAAGAACTTGCCACAATAGCAAAATAACATTGCTCACATTACATCATTATTAACTACATAAACATTAAGGTAACATGGCTAGTGATCAAACACTAGTGTATTAGTCACCTTTTTTTTTAATGGGGTTTGAAGATAAAGTGTAGGGGACTAAAAAGGCACACCCCACATCCTTTCAAATCGTTTAAAAAGGGTGAAAAATGAAACAGATATGCCCTTCTAAAATTCAAGTGGTAAAAAATGAAAAAAAACCCTTCATACACATGGCAACTCATGAGAGTTGACTTTTGCACTTAAAATCAAACATTCATATGTAAACTAATGGATTCTACTTACTTTCCATCACTGGGATGTATGAAAAAAACAACAACCAATGTTTTCAAAAAAGTTATTCACTTTTAAACATATGCCTAAAATCTAATATAATTTAAGGCTTGGAAATCAATGATAATGGGTGTGAAATCATCCCATTCACTAAATCCTTGTGCAAGTTTCTTAAAGTTTGTGGGCATGAGGTGCTTCATTTTCCTTCTCCCTTTGTCTTCTTTTTTCCAATTCTTTTGCAATTGCCTTATCCATCATTTTTTTTCATAAGATATATAAGTATTCAACAAATGTCACATGTGATTGGGAGTAATAAACTAATGGTTCTACTCCTTTTGTTTGTCTCATAAATAAATGAAACAATGAAAGAAAATTTTGCAAACACATTGATTCTTGGGTCATATTTGGAGGAGGTTGAATTCCTTGCAACATTTTAAGATTATTTGCATATAGGTTTATGACATTGATATCTTGTGGTTGTTTTTCAATCATTGCAGGGCTTTGAAACATGTTTACATAATAACATTGGTCATTTTTTGACATGTTGGTAGACAAATATTTAATTGTTATTTGTTGAATTGTTTCAACTATATGTAGAAGTTTTGTAATAATAGTTTCCTCCCCCAATCTTGATTTTGATAAACTCTTTCATCTATTGTGTAATCACATTCATTGCCTTGGTTATTAATGTTCATTACTATGTAAATATGTGAAGGTTGAATCTTGTTGTCCATTACCTTGGGGTTAAAAGGCCATATGCATGTAGCTTTGAATCCAAACTTTAATTTTTTTTGGTGAACAATTGTTTAAAGATTGATCTACCTACCCAACCAAGGTTATATTGTTTAGTTCCATGTGATTGCTTTTAGGCATAATTATATCCCTACCCTTTTTAAATGTTATTTCAAATGGTTTGAAACAAAATATATTTAATGGTTGTACAACATGTGATGTGTGGGATGGTAAGGTAATCATATCTAACCCAAATTCTTGTGCATGTTCTAATATTTTTCGGGTAACATGATTATTTCTTAGGGTTTAAGGTTTGTTTACAAAAAATTGCATGGCCTCTAATGTGACAAATAAACCCCCATAACCAAACATCCTCTTTGGATATGGTAGTGTTGTATGTGAAAATGAATGCACCTCACCTTTAAACAAAACATTGTTTTTGAAAAAATTGCTTACATTTTTTGTTAAATTGTATTAAAACACACCCATAACCAAACACTCTAAAGTTCATTAAAATATTTTCGACCTTATTTTTTTGTAGTTATATGCATGAAAATTTTGTTGTTATTCTCCCATCACCAAAAATATTTAAATATAATGATGTTTGTTATTTTTTTTGTTCTAACTTTTTCCCACACCCATAATTGGACACAAAAATAACATTCCATTTGGATACTATTAAAAAAACCAAACAATTTTTTTCAAGATTGAACATTTAATCATAAAACCTTTTTTAACATTGATCAACACACATGTGACCATTCATTGATGTTGGTTTACATTATACCAACATTCAGTTACTAGGTGATGTTGAATGGGGCGCATGTTTACCCTACCTTGATTCCTTTTTCTTTTAAATCCACATCAACACACTCCATTGCACTTCTTAAACTTTTGGTCATGCCACAACATATCTATGATTGAAGGCATATTTGTTTTTTGACTAATCATGTTTAGTTTTTTTGGCAACCATTTTGTCTTAAGGCTTGTTTGACAAATATTTAAAGGAAAAATTTCCAAAACCGTTATCAATATGCAAAGTTAAAAACTCAAGACATTTTTCCTTGGTTTTGTCATAATTCTTGATGATCAAACAACCAAAATTTTGAACCGCAAATTTAATTAACTTGAATACTAAAAGGGTTACGTTGAAGTTTTTAACAATAACATTTCCTTCGATAATCATTATTATTCTAGAAATTATGTTCATACAAGTCCTTTAATGTAATAATTAATAAACCAACATGTACAAAAAACAGTCCTCAAGCAATTTGTGACAAACTTTATGCAATGTTTCATGAACAACACAAGTCTACACAACATATGGTTAGAAAGTTGCCCTCTTTACTGAAGAGATACATCTAAGTAATAATTCATGCAAGAATGTTCATGCTCATGAGTTACTCATGCACTAACAAATAAAGAAAGGGACAACCCATCAACACAACGCAATTATTCTATAATGTATTCATTGTTGACACTAGGTCAACATTAGGTTCATTTTGTAACATGTGTAGAAATTAACAAGTGATTTATTAATAATATATAGTTAATATTGCATTTAACTAAAGACCATTAAGAGCTTACATAGATATTTTTAGTAATTAATTTAGAAAGGTGTTTTGTTTTGTACAAAACACAATTGATCATTGTTAAAAATGTTTAGTTACTAAATGCCCACCTATTGTCCCACCTATTGTCCAATACGTATTCTATACTACATAGGTTACCAAAGTGAAAGTTGACAATAACTCAATTGGGGTTCATGCACAATAGAGACATAAGGAGACATATGATATAAGGGCATAGAGACTTTAAATCTAGAGAACATACAAGTGAACATAAATGGGGAGACTCCACCAAAAACACAAAAAGATTAAAGAGCAATGAGACTCTACCATAAAAAGACTAATAAAAATTGAACAACAATTTGCACAATAGCAACTAATCACATACATTATCATGCAATTTCAGTGACTTTCAATTGGAATATGTATAGTATTTACCACCCATCATGACATCCACCCTATGTTGCATAAACATTTCAAGACATAGGATTTCAAAAAAACTCAATCCACAAACCAAGGTGATGTTTCAACCCATCAATTTGAGCATCTTCCTTCTTGATTGAAATGACCTACATAATAGCAAAGTCAAGGTTGAAACAATGAAAGCACATTTAAATTTTGCTGAGGATTTTTGTGACTAAAAGATTTACACCCTAGGAAAACACATAACATATAAACATTAATTTTATAATTTTTTTATTAACTCATTGACGAATGCTTGCAAAACTCTTAAGAGTCAAATGTTCCTTGCATCTTGAACATCACCCTAAGTTTAATGTATAAAAAAAAACATGAATTTAGACATTAAAGGTTGATTCAAGACTATTAACCATGCGTGATGCCAATGTTTATGACGCAAATTGTTAAATTTGCTTCAAGTTCCATATGATCTAATGCAAATAACCTAGGGTCATAGAATAGTTTGAATGTAAATTAAAATCGAATTGCACATATATCATGCCTTCTCCACTCTTGTCAAGAAGGAAACAAGTTGAGAAACAAAACATCACATTCAATACCCAAATGTCTCTTGTCCCGCAATCAACAAACAAAGATGACCGGTTTATATGGCAATACACCTTACATAAAATTATGAGAATTCAAGAGAAGGAACACAACATACAAAACATATTTGGAATTATCTTTATGGCATTTAATGTACCAAATGATGTTTGTTATGCTAAAAACAAGGGCAAGTCCAACCACTAAATTGTAATCCAAACTAAATTTGATAATAATTATAATGCCCAATGCTACTAATGCCACAAGTTGCCAAAAGATAATCATGTTAACCTAACCAACAAATATGATACACATGCCATACCCTATAATGAAATAATTAAATAATTATAAACCTACAACAAGACATGCAAACTTGCAAATCAAACATTTGGTAACACACGTGTTAACTTTATGAACATTTATGAAAAATTTGAAACCAAATAAAAAACAAGGTTATCTACAACAACACCTTATAGTGAAATACAACGATTATTAAAAAAAACAATGCATCCTTTTTGTTCAATGTTTGCAAAGTTGATGATAGATTATAATCAAATCTATTTTATAAATCTATTAACACAATTTGCACTATGTTTTACAAGCTTAATAAAGACACAACCAAAAATCTTATGGCAATTAGTAACGATTTTTGATTTACATAACAAAAGCATTGGCTTGTGAAACTATCAAGTAATATATTTAGTTCTTTTGGCATCTTGATCCTTGACAAGCTTCCTAGTAGTGATTAACAACCTCCATTTGTAAGAGACCAACATTTTAAAAATGACATGATGTAAAAAAAAAGGTTGTATCACCTATTAATAAAAAAACTCATAGTGCCATTTACTTTGGCCTTGGCCATTCATTTAATTTCACCACCATAATCTAATAGTATTCGCCCACTCACATTTTTCATTGTCCAAAAGTTGAGTGCTATTAATAGCAATGTAATAATAAATTAAATGACAAAACTTTGGACAAATATGAAGCAAAAAACATAAAATGTGAAGGCAAAAAACCAAAAAACACACCACCATCCACCATTATAATCAATATCTTAACACCACATATCTAATATGATATTGTAGATTTAAAAACCTATATAATAATAACATTTTGAAAGTAATCCTTGTAATAGTATAATATGTTTAGAATTTTAAGCAAACAACTATAGGAAAAATTTCACATCTTGAGTTTATGTGTTTCTCTTGCATTTTTAAACCAAGAGGTGATGAAGTTAATTATGCATGACATTACTTAGGAAACCTAACATTTGGGAAAAATATCTTTTGATCAAAAAGTAGGGATTAAAAGGCTTTGGATACCCTCTTGATGATCAACCTTTTATTCAATGAGCAACTAAGAGCAGGTGAGTCCAAACAAAACCATATAAACTTGCCTTAAGTGGGTTTTTTGTTCTCACTTTGCACCTTTTTAAAGATTATTGTTTACAACGACCAGAATGTTTAAAAATTGTTGCATGTAGAATAAAAAAATTTCAAAATAACTCCAAAAACTTCAAACACACTGAACACATAGTTTTAAAAGAGTTTTTTCTTTTATTTTAATTTGGGTTTTCATTGTGAATATGTCTTTTTAGGGTTGTTTTAAGATTTCTCAAAATACATTATCAATATAGATCAAACGTTTCTTGGGAACGTTTTATTAATTTGAAAGTTATTTTCAATTACATTAGAGAATTATTCTCCCATACCTTAGAAGCTACAAAGTTTTTGGATTGGAGTGCATTGTCACCTAAAAACAAGGGGAATATTTTTTGTAGTGTGCACATCCCCATTGTTGGACATCCATAGACTAAAGTATGATTCTAATACTTTTATTGAAACATGACAATTCTGATTCAAATATTCTTCTTCTTCAAGATCTTAATAGACATCTAAGTTCTATGGTTTTAATTTTATGGACCATGAAGGATCAGGCACTCATCTTGATTTTTTTTCTAAGAGTTAACATGTTGTTTTATGTGGCTAATAGCTCATACCTAACAACAGAATCCCCATAGAATATAAACTCTACTACTTCAACATGGTTCAATCTTAGAAATTGGACAAAAATTCAGGGACAGAGTTAGCCAATCCAAACATCACTACTTCCAAGCATCCCCTTAGTCCCAAAAACCTCCGGAGTTCCCACAAGACAGCAAGTATTTTATTTAGGACAAAAAAAATTCCATACCCAGTTCAAAATCCCTAGAAACATCACACATGAAATACCAAACAACCACGTTAGAAATCTTAAATACATTCATATTTTCCTTTGTGTTAGTCCCTACAAACTTTGAGCCTTTTCTTGACATTCTTAGCACAACGGAAGTTTTCTTGTCACAATTCTTCTAATTCATTCCTCTTGATCAAAATCTGTTTCTACCTATTTACAACACCCCAAAATCAAAATCAAACCACATTTTATTTTTTAGTCCTCCCTAAAAGTCTAGCAACTTAATTTCTCTTTCATCACCCCCCGGAACCTCCACAAATGATCCCCTCTTGATCAAGTTCTATTTCTATCTATTTATAACACCCCAAAATTAAAATCAAACCACACATTTTTTTTTAGTCCTCCCTAAAAGTCTAACAACTTAATTTCTCTTTCATCACCTCCTAGAACCTCCACAAAAAATGATCCCCCCAAGTCTTTCTTCACCATGCCTCAAATATTCTCCTCATCACCTCATCTCCTTGCTTCCCCAAAATCCCCCTTGCCAATTACATTACAGAAATCTAAACCATAAAATTCTTGAAAAATTCTCATTGGGCTGCTCATATTTTCTTCCATTTCAAAAACTATTTCACCTATTTCCTTCATCATAACTTGCCAAGCCACCAAAAAAATAAATAAAATAGAAACATAGTAGATTATTTTATTTTATTTTCCTTTTTCTAACATTGTTGAAGCATTATGTTGCCATCAGTCCAACCGTAGTCTAAGTAGCCTTCATTTAAAAATAAATGACATTGTTTTTAGGTTATAACATCATCATGTTTTGATGTGAATCCAATTTTTTTATTTTTTAAAAGAAAAGGAGAAAATATTTTATTTGCATGTTTTAGATTGAACCCAAAGAAAAAAAATCATCAAGAAGAAATTGAGGCCATTATATGGCATACAACATTGCAAACAAAGGATTAAAAGTATTTGATGCATTATAAAATATTTTTTGATATTATGAAAAATCTTGTTTGTCGAAACCACATCACCTTTGTAACCAGAGCTCCAAAATAATTCATATATAACTACATTACAACTAGAGCATGGAAATAAAAGACAATAAATAAACAAAATGACATATCAAAAAATTAAAGAATCCTGTTATAATTATAACTTAGTTCTAAATGAAACACTTATCCAATGTAATGTATGCATCATATGTACAAATGTAATCAATCATGTTTCACGTTTTAATAAATTGCATTTTAGTTGAATGTCCCAATTACATTATAATTAGTGTAAATGTAACATCCAATTAACAATTACATTACAACTAATGTACAACTTTAACACATATGATCATGTCATGTATATGCATTTCCACCACCCATTAGATATGGCATTTATAACTAATAGTCAACTATGATTCCCATTGATATAACTAATTATGTTGGTATTATATAAACATCATTTTCCCATTATTTTGTGACTATTGTTCAACTATTAATAAGTTAATAAAAATTTAATTCATATTTAATCCTTAATATTAATAATAAATTATTTTAAAAATAATTTTAATTATTACTTATTAATTAACATTTCATAATTCATTTGAATTGATCAATAAAATTTTGATAATTTTTTTGTTAGTTGACTCAAATAATTAGTTATTTTATAATTATATATTCTACCCAAACCCATATTTCATCCTTAATATTTAATAATTAATATTTTTCATTAATTTATTAATATCAACTATTAATTAATACATGGTGTATTTAATTATTATGAACTAATTCATTAAATTGAATAATTCATTATTATTATGAATTAATTAAGATAATTAAAATTTTAAAAATAAATAAATGAATAATCATTTTAATTTGGATAATTAATTATATGAATTGAATATTTTTAATTAATTATTATAATTCACATAACTATATGTTTAGTTAATTGAAAATTTAATTCAAAAATTAAAATTCAAATAATAAGTGATTTATTATTTTAATAAATAATTAATTTTTTTAAATATCTTAATTAATGATCTAAATTCATTAAAAAGCTAATAATTTGAATTATAAAAATTAATTCAAATCAATCAGTTCAGATAATTCATTCAAGTAATTGATTATGAAATAATGCAAATAAATTTTTTTTGGAATCCATATGAATAATTATTTAAATTTTATTAAAATTTAGATCATTAATTATTTAATAATTAACTATTTATGTAAATTAGATAGATTAATTCAAAAACTTAAATCAAATGGTTATTTCAAAAAATTAATTGACGTCAAAATAATTATCAAATATTTAATTATTTAGTTACATAATTAAAAAAAATTTTAAGAAACACTAAAACATCATAATTTTTTTTGTAATTATAATCCAATTTGTAATTAATGTGCAACTACAAAATTGAACTCATAAGTTTTGTTTTTTGAATCTCATTTCATAATCTATATGAATAATGTGTTTTTTATTCACATTAATATACTTGTGTCAATTTGGGATGCATTTAAAAAAGTTTAACCATAAATATTTACATGGTTATTTTTTATTTTACTTACCTTTTAACTTTTTTCCCTATTTGTCTATGTAGGTAAATAAGAAGTTAGTCCAATTTTTCTACCCACCTATTAAATAAATTAGTAAATATGTAATGCAAGTAAGTTTGTAATTACGTATATATATGTCGTACTTATTTACTTTAACTATTCACTTATGCGTATGTATTGATTAACCTAATCACACAAATAAATTTTTTATTTTTTATTTTTTTTCAAAATTTAATGAATATGCCACATGTTAGATTTTGATGGATTAATGAAAAATTAAGTTAACATGACATTACCATGGTAGTTGCAAAATGATAATATTATAATTACACAATAGTTATTCTTACATAATGTCATAAAAATGAAAAATTTCAAAATGCATGACGAAAGGACAAATTTTAATTTAAATAAAAAAATGAAACAAAAGGTTTAATATAAAAACATAAAAGTCAAACCAAGAATACAAAATGTGTAAAACCAAAGTTTAAGAAAACCATTATTGTAGTGAAGTAAGCAAATGTAAATATTAAAAAAAAAATTATAAAATAAAAATTTATTTCAAAATATTGTTAAATAAATTGAAAGTTACGAAGGGCCTTACTTCTATTTATATCATTTTGAGAACTTATGTTAAAGAAATTTGCATGAAGGTTTTCAATGTGTCACGTATAAAAGAACCTTTTTAAAATACTTCATAATTACAAATGAACTATGAATTAATTAAAAATTAATTATGAATGAATGATGAATAAATTAAAAAAGCATTTAAAAGTTTGTTTGATCATGTAATTTTCTTGTTCAGCGCGTCCTTCTCTATAGAGTTAGGCATGTTTTTTATTTATCGTCGATGTACACCTCTTGACGAGTTGTATGGCATTACAGACCGTTTGATCAATGTTGATCGTGGTCTGTACGGGCCCTTCTCTACAAAGTTAGGCATGTTTTTTATTTATCGTCAATGTACACCTCTTGACGAGCTGTATGGCATTATAGACCGTTTGATCAATGTTGATCGCGGTCTGCACAAGCCCTTCTTTACAGAGTTAAGCATGTTTTTTATTTATCGTCGATGTACACCTCTTGACGAGCTGTATGGCATTACAGACCGTTTAATCAATGTTGATCGCGGTCTGTACGGGCCAATTGGCGTTCAGGAGAACACCTTCGATTCTTAAAAAACAAAACCTCGTGAACTCGTCATTTTAAATTTTTCATTGTTTGTATGATTTCCCTTTGGTAAAAGTATCTTCCTATCAACGAATGGCTGAGTCGTTCTTTTGCTTCCAAAATTATAGTAGAAATTCATGCTGTGATAATCGTCTTCATGGATTTAGTGATTGCCTAAGGACTTTGGTGTGAAATTTGTGATTGGACTCTTCAGCCGGGCACAAATCTGGAACAACATAATTCGGGACTCGTGCATCGAACGTTGCTCGAGGCCGTCATACGATTACCACCTAGCAAGTTTCAAGATTTCAGGGACGCGACGATTTTGAGCATTAGAAATTGATGAAAAATGAATTAAAAATTAATTGAAAATGAACTAGAATTTAACTAAGAATTATGGATGAAGATTCATATGAATGAATTCCATTCATCATCATAATTAAGTCGCATAAATTACATGTGTATATAGTGTTGTAACTTGATGTAATTACACAATTACTTAGGTAATTGTTTAAAGGGGTAAGTTGAGTGTTAGGATTTCATAATTTGATCATGGTGCATTGACTTTCACATATTAATTTATGTGAAGGTCATGTGCCTCATATGATTATGTTTCCTTGTGATTAATTATGGAATCACATGGGGAAGCATGTGGTGGATAAACTTTAGGAGGTTTTTTGACTAGTTTCCTTTTGATTGGTATATAAGTGGGTGTTTGTAACATTGAAAAACACCTTCATTTGTATAAAGTTATTGTATGAATGCAAAGTTTGATAGAATTGAAGTTTTTGGTTTTGAAAAGCTTTTGGTTTTAAACGGTTTTGATGTTGTATGTGTTTAATTCATGGTAGGAGAATGGTGAAACTTGCATAGACAATGGAAGGGTGAGAATAATTTTATAATGAAGAACATAAATTTCATAACTATGTAGTAATCATACATAGTTTCGATTCTAAACCCGTTCGTGTTGTACAATGTCACATATAATAAGTAACATCCATTAAAATTAGGAAAATTGTTGCAATTATGTTATATAGGTTTGTTATTAAAACATCTATTATTCAAAAATATGTGAATATAGTTTTTGATGTTATTTGTAAATTATATTAATTTAGAAATGACAATTTAATTTGGTGTTGAAGAAATATAATATTGTTAATGGATGTAGGCCCGAGAATTCAAAACATAATTGAAATTTTCAGAAAATCACATGACATCATTTCAAGCACCCTCAAAATAAAAATATTTTTTCTTGTTATTTTTTTTTCACAACACTTGAATTGTGGATAGTCTGTAGTGACATCAATAATAAAAATAATCCAATAGCCATCCGTTTTTTTCATTACCATAATTACATTAATAACCATAGTTGCATTGGTAGTAAAAATAATCCAATAATTCTAACATTTACTTCATTGGGACATATAATTTTTTTATATATATTAATAATTCTCAAAAAATAATGTGAGATGTATTCACATATAATTAATAAAATCATTAATAGCCATCACACAAATGTGATTCCAAATTTAAATGAATGTTGGTTGGATTTTGATGTTTCAATTTAATAACCCAATCATAATATTGAAACACATTCTATTTTTAAACCGATTATACACCTTTTAAGATTATATATTTTTAATAAAATTATGAATTGAAATGCTCTTCACTCACTAAATGCAAAACATTGTTTACTATATTTTATGAAGATCAATTTAAGAAGGTTTTTAAATCAAAATTATGTTTGCTCCTTCTTGGCTATGAACATGCACTGCATATCCAATTTACCTATTAGAAAAAAAAAGACTTAACAATTGTTGAAAGAAGAAAATATTAATTTTTTAATAATATTAAGCACTATGTTTACTTCCATTCCAAGTCCCAAAAAGGACAAATTAGTTTTATACTGTAAGATACATAATATATTATTAAAACATGTGAATTAATTAAAAAATATTCAATGCATAATTTTTTTTTCAAAAACATTCATTAAGCATTATAATGGTTGTTTTTAAACACAAATTTGATTAGTAAAGGCATTTCAAAACTTTTGAAAATGATTTTTTTTTTGAAAATTTTTACATAAATTTTAACATAATAATATTTTTCTTAAATTCAAAAATTTTAAAGACTTTTTTGAAGACTTTTGTGAAAATATTTCAAGGAATATTTTTTCAAAAGTTGTCCTCTAAGCAAACAAATATGGTCTATGTTATCTTTTTGGCACCTTTCATAAAAGATATTGAAACATATAGATATATATTTTTTCAATTGTTATGTGAACAATCATGACAACAATATGATCAAATGATGATATTATCATGGAATACCACTTGTATAAAAATTGGGCCTAGAAGGATTTCTAAGTTTAAATATTTTAGCAAAAAAAAAAATATTTACAATTGTTTTGTTTGTTCATTTTCTAATGTCTCTTGCAATGTTTCATGTCATTTCCAAATTCAGCATCGCCATTTCTTTGGCAATATATATATGTATATAATGGTTCTTATAATGGATGGATACCTTCCAAATATATGCATTTTCTTATGTGTAGTTTTCTTGTTTGGTTTGCTTCCAATAACGACCAAATTACAAGCTCTTAAAATAGGTGACATTACATTAAATTCTTGTTTTGAAGTTTGGTAAAATGTTACATTTTCATTCATGTCATCAAAAATTAAAATTTAACATATAAGACTTTGGTGTTCTCGTGTTTTTGAAATACTTTTAAAAAGATCAATTAAATTTGCCACTTGAGCTTGAAAAAACCAAACACCTTGATCAATGCATCAACTACACCATTCATTTTTGTTGTGCCCCTTAAAATGTGATGAAAACATTCATACCACGACCATGAAGGAAGAGCACCTATGACACTACAAGCTTTATGTGTTTTACAATATATTTTTCACATTTTGATGATTTTATCTTGACATTGCTTCCAAATTTGCAACACCTCATTGAAAAATGCTCCATTGATTTTTATCTACAAGCTCCTTCCCATCCTTTGGAGCTATGGGCTACCTTAGAATATGCTTATGTTGTTGTTGCCAATAATATAACAAATGAAAACCACATTAAGAAGTTTCGGCATTCTTTGCAACCAGATGTAAAATGGCAAAAGATCTACTCACAATGTAGAGTTCAAGATTCAAGGAAAAAAACTGACCTTGAAAATGGACTCTGAAAAGGCAATCCAAAGGATGTCCGTATTGTTCTCTATCTGCCTGCTAGACATCACCAGATATTGCTCCGTAGCATTAGAGCAAAGTTTCAACAAGGCCATCTCTACAACACACTTTCTGCTGCAGCTCCTTCTTCCCGTTCTTGGATGGAACGAAAATACATTACAACCATTGCAAAAAGCTGGGACTCTCAGAGAAAACCCTAATGGCCATGAAACCCTCACACACAGCAAATCAAGCAAAACAATTTCCAAAGAATCCATGTAAGAAACCTGGGGGAATGAATGTGCAGGGAAAACAAAACATAGATCCTCTTCCAAATCTGTCTATCGCAACAAAAGAAGAAGAGCTACTCACCATTTGGCACGGATAAGGAAAGATCTGATCTCTAAACCAAGAGCACAAATCCCAAGCTCCTGCTGTTGTGTCGTAGGCGCACAATTGAATCCATCGCGTGCGCGCGCATGACGGTTGATCGGGCGCACTTCAAGCTGCCACTTAAAGCTCTCTCTGAATTTGGTCATTCCACGTCTTCTCTCCTATCATGGAAGCAACAGTCCCGCTGCTGCTTGTGCTCTCCATCTCTGTCTACGGTTTCTAGGGTCTGCAGAGTTCGTTTTAGGGTTTGCAGTTTGGACCATCCCCCTCTGCAGTTTTCGTTGCTCGATTCCTGCAGCTTCTCGACAAGCCTATTTCACTATCAAACTGCAGGCTGCACCTTGCGAGAGTCGCCTCTAGGCGGTGGATGTATCACAGGGTGTGAATGAGGCTCAGACTCTTTGCAAACTGTTGTGCAAAATGCCTGTCAAGGAGCTCTTGTTGCAAGTAACATACTGCAGGTGGGCTACTCTAGCAGCTTCTATGTTTTGCTCAGTGGCTGATGCAAGGGTGGATGATGTCACTCATCACCTGATCATCAAGTATGGCAAAAGGTGAGAAAAGCTCTGCCTTGGTATCAAGAAGCTGATACTCTCCAACGTGTTGTTGTCATGCGAGATTTTTCTCCTGTACGTACCAACCAGGCCAGAGAGCTCCAGGAAGCTCCAGGGAGAAATTGCAGCTCAATGACTGGGCTCTTCAGTTTTGCGCCAGAAACATCAAACTGTGTGCCTCGGGATGAATTTGGGTTGTTCCAATGTGGCTTTCTGGGTACTGCTTTTATGTTTACATCATCATAGCAAGAAGAAGGCTCAACAGAGAGACAGAGTTACAAACTGAATCTCATCATCACTTGCTTGCTCCCAGTTGTTGTTTACCATGTCCACTGTATATGTAGATGGCTTGATAGTGTCCAGTATTCAGAATCCTTGTTCAGCATTGCATAAAGAAGCAAATGACAAGCAATTGAAGAACCCCAAAAGTTTACATTGGATCACTGATGGAATTGGCAGAAGAGATCAGATAGTGGTTATGCAATTGGCCTGGACAGAATTTCCTGGAGCACAGCTGGAGCAATAAGCTGATAGTTCAAATTTTTGTTTTGACCTATATCAAAGAGAAACAGGAATGTGCACCCTGATCTTTTAGGTCAATCCTTAGAGCTCCTTCACATGCATTCTTGGAGATTTTGGTTTCTGTAGGTATTGGGCACATGCACCAAAAACTTGTGTGATCAAGGGCTTTGATTGAACATATGACATCAACAAAAGCTACAACTTCTAAGAACTCGAAGCTGACCTATTCTGGAATCTGCCAGAGGTGATGTTTGGGTGTTCCAGCATTGAGGGGTTAAGTTCATGACAGGAGGAGTTGCACAACTGATCACCAGTTACAACCCCACAGACTGACTTCATTTGAAGCATCTCTGTGCAGAACCACATTTTTTTCAGGTGCTGCAAGAACTACTCTCTTCAGCTCTGTTGGCTGTTGTGTATTTGAGTGGTAATCATTGCCATACTGAGTGGGGTTCTGTAACATGTTTGTTGCTAGTTTTGATGCCATCTTATCAAATTTGATTGCTAGATTTTATGCAGAACATGGATGTGGGATGCTTGTGTGCTCTGCAATTCTATATGAGACTTTTCTGTGCTACCCTAGTGAAGAAATCTGCAGTTTATCCTCCCGCACCAATGAGTGGTTTCCCATTAATAGTTGAGGAAATTACCCACAAATGTAGATTAGACAACAGATGATGTTTTGGTGGATTTTCATTTCTGGTATGGTTAAATGGATCCTAGAAAGGCTTGGGGGTTTTTTTTCCCCCAAAGAATCATGGACTATGGTTTAGGGTTTGATTTGTCAATGGTTGCAAATAAAAATTTCAGAATCCTCTCAGCTGTGACTGACCTTTCCTGTATATGTTAGAAGCAGGAGAGGCAGATTCAGGCTCCCCTGTCAGGAGGCTGAATCATCACTTGCCACCAATTCTGCAGCTGTGCTGATTCAGCCATCATTTCCTGGACTTTTCTCATGGCATTACATGACTTTTAATCCCAGAGAATGGGCTTTGAATGGCAGATTCTGCCAGGTAAGCCCTCACAAGGTGCCATCACGATGTTTGCCCAATGAGTGCTTACGTAGCAGAATGCACCATTCCCAGCCCTTTCTCTAGCACAAAAGAAGCTTGAGTGTCCATCCAGCCCTTCTTGGCTTAGTCATTATATAGCTTGTATTCTTAATATCACCCTAACCTAACCCTCATATATCCAATAGCAGGGCATTCCACAGCAGGGAACCAACTGATGCGTTTCACACTGAACATTGGGCTTTGAAGGTAGAGTGTTTGGCTGCCCACTTGCACTTGGTGGTGTTCGATCAGGCATTTGGCATTTTACTTTTGTTCTCTCTCTCTCAGAATGAATACCCTTAATGCTAGAAGTATTCATTGATATCATGAAAATTTGTTATGAATGCAGATTTGGGGTTCAATCAAAGTGGTTGTTGAGACACACATTCATGCAAAGTGCCCCCTCAAACAAGAGCAGCCAGAAAAAATTGTGAAGGGGAAATGTGTGTAGAAATGTTGATGTAAGGAGCACGTATTCAATTGACATAAAAGCCAATGGAAAATCTAACAACAATCCTCCAATGCCAAACAACATGCAAACAAACAATAACTCTCTGCAACAAAAAGTAAAAGCGGCATTTTCATGAGCAAAAGCAACAAACATGCAAGAGAAAGCAGCATTTTCATGAGCAAAAGCAACAAACATGCAAGAGATATACGCAACCACGCAAAGTAGATCTTTTCAGGGCAAAATGACATACATAACAAAATAGGTAGTGTTTTAGGTTTGGGGTTAGAGTGGTTCTATCTTTCCCTGAAAGAGAGTTACAAATTAGGCTTTGCTTCTTGCACCTTGATCAAGCATTTGATCTTCTGACTAGGTGAAAAGCCTTCACTATATACTATAGTACCTTCCTGATTGGATTTGACAATTGGGTGCCAAATATTTAGTTAACTTAATTAACTTATTAAATCACATTTTGGCATACAATATAATTATTTTCCAATATTTTCAACCCACACTATAAAAGTATTTTACATTTTTGGCATGAATGAGGATGTCAATCATTTGTCATCTATTTCCATAATATAACATCTATTTGTTTCTTGATTCTTAGTTGTTGCCCTTCAATTCATCTTTACATATATGCTAGTGGATTGTAATATGTTTGTTTGGAGGATTTGTGTTGTTGTTGATGATGAGTGAGAGTTTTAAATGGTGATTTTATTTTTTCTATCAAGTATGTTTTCAAATTTGATATTTGCATAATGATATCCATCAAATATTTGCACACCCACAATATCTCATTCTCCACCCAAAAAAAAGCTTGAGGTCATATTATCAACCAAGGAAAAGCATGTGCAAAAAAAGACGAAGAAAAATATGCTAGTGATTAGGGCTTATAACCCTTAGGTTTCTAAAACTTTTGGCACTAACTAGTTCAAAATTTTAAATTTTGGACAATTTGGAGCAATGAATTTCTCAAAATTTTGACAATTTAAAATTTAATTTAATTATGGCTGAATCCAATCAAGTACTATGCTGATGGAAGTGAGATTGATTTCTCTTATAATGAAAGATAATCTTTTAAAATAATAATAATATTATTATTAATTTTTAATTTTTTAAATTGTTTTTTGTAAAACAGAAAAATGTTTGGGACATTGAGAAGGATACACAATAATAGTAGTATTGGTGTTTGTTTTGGTTCCAGGAATCGAAGGGACAGTGTCAATCAAATGGGGCCCTTTTCAGCATTCTCAAGGCCTACTAGGGCTGCTCTCCAAGTTTGGGTTAAATTATGTATGTCAGCTGCTTGGGTGGTTGGCATGATAAAAAACAACCTACAACAGCTTTTGCCAACCCACCCACCAGACTTGAATCCCTTTGCAATTGGCTCTTTGAAACTCTCTGCAAGCCCCTGATGGTACTTTGAAAACCCTAGACACCACCACCACCACAAAACAAAACAAAACAAAACAAAACAAGAGCTCTTTCTTCTTCTGACACCCATATTTCTATAACCCAAAACAATTTGTAAGCCATGTTCTATAATTGTGTATCTTCTTACACTCGACAGATTCATGTGCTTCTGTTCTATACAGCCAAAAGCACTACAACTTCCCCACCCCTGCCCCCCACACTACAACATTATTCAAAGCTGGCTTTCCAATGGGGAGGTGAATCTGGCAGAAATCTCCATCTGTGAGCTAACCTACAATTTGTTCATTATGTACTAGAGAGTAGGGAGGGAGAGGTTTTGGTTGATTCTGGCTCCTATTTTGAGCTTGCTCCTGGCCTCCTCTAGCTTGCTGATGGCCTTTGTTTGCATGGCAAGACGAGGTCATGGACGAGTTAGGAGCCCGAATTTAGGCCAAACCCTTATACCCACTCCCTTGCATAAACATATGTTAGGGTTTATTGAATCAGCAAGGCGTGCTGATTAGGGTTTAGGGTTTATTGAATCGGCAAGGCCCGTTGATATGGTTTAGGGATTGGTGGCACCCATCCTTAATGGCTTGTTCATCATGAAGATTAGTTGATTAAAATGTGGAGAATAAGACCTAACACCTGTTAATGACTATATTAGTGATTGTTTTCCTTTCTCTTCCCTGCCCCCAAATTTTGTGATCAACCCCATTGGAGTTCATCCATAAGATAATTTAGCAGCCTATAAACAAAATATGACAATCAAAAGAATCGATTTCCTTTGTGTTTCTTGTTTTCCTTTTAGTTTCTTCCTTATTGTTGTAGTGAATTTTCTTGCAATAAAGTTTGGCACATTCACATCATTTTTTCTTCAATTATTTACATCTATCTATTAAGGAAGGTAGTTTATTTGTCATCTCACAAACCCCAATGCCTTTTGTTACACTTTTTGATACCATTGGAAAGCCTTCACGAGTAGGAGTGCACTAAGGTGGATTTGCAATGTTTAGGCATGTGTTGTAAGAACTATTGAATATAGAACATTTTTTTTTTTAAATTCAAAAAAATCAAAGAAAAATATTTCAGAGAAATTGAGGCAAGTTCTTGGTACTGTTGGAAAGTGCTAGACAAGTGTGATTTTATAATTGTTAAGACTTAAAGTGTGAGAAATATTGAATTTTGAGTAAATTTTATCATTGAAAATTAATTATAATTTTAGAATAATTTTTTCACAATCAACCTCAATAATCATAGTTATGTTCACACTTTGGCTAGTGGCACACAAGTCACACTAGTATAGTCAAACTCTTATAAATGCGAGGGCTCTTGCAATTGGGTACCTGCCTATATGTTTTAATATGTGAATTTACATAAAATTTTATCGTATAAAGATTAAGAAAATTTTACTAGACTAGTAACCAGTGACAACATCTTTAGAGTTTAACTTTCACCAGGACGGAGGAGAAACAATTCAGCATAACAACAGCAACATGATTGTGGTGTCTGTGTCTTTTCTAGTCTGGACAAAAGATCTTGAACAAGATCACTAGAAATGGACATGAGGAGATTGTGACAACAAACAGCCAATTCCTCCTCCCATCACACAACCCCCAACCCAGCTTGAGATTTGAAAACTAACAAAATCCAAGCCTTTGGAGACCGAGTGTAAGATACTACTACTCCAGTGTGGCTGGGATAGATATACATTGTTGTCTTTTTGTGTGCCATGTGGTACAATACCAAACCCTATTCCAAAAGCATGCAAAATTCCCATCAAGTATTCCAAGGTTTTTTAAAAATTTGTATTTGAATGCTACACCTCTTCCCATGGAAGAAGATTCCTTTAGCACTTGAAGGACCCTTCAGCACATGGAAACCTTCCACCATTTAAATTTTAAAAACCTTTCATGCTTTTAGGGTGTGAAAGGCCTACTCCCATGGGCATCCCCTAATTTTTGGGCCTATGCCGTAAGGTTACAACCCTCAAATTAGGGGAGGCCTTGGGGAGTGGGCCTTAAATATATACATAAACCACCCAGAGAAATTTTTGTAGGTTATTTGGAGGGCACCTTACATTTGGTTATAATGCTCCGTCTTTTCGGGAAGACATCTTATGCTTGCAAGAGGCTTCTTATACTTAGTAAAAAGGCTCCTCTTGCACCTCTTGCACCTAGTAAGAGGCCTCATTTAGGCATAACCGAATAAGAGGCCTCTTGTAGGTGTAACATAGTAAAAGGGCCCGTTTTAGGCGTAGGGCCCTTCCCACTCCTAACAATTTGCAATCTATGAGTGTTTGGACTAGTCATAACATTCACTTTGTTTCTTACAAGGGGCAAGGCTCATGGGTGGGGAACATTCTTTGAAATGTGGGGTCAGACTAGGCTACCACCTTATCCTAGGCCCTTTAATTTAAGGAATGCCCCCACCCGGGGCCCTTACCCTACACATATGATTATTAGACAATCAAGCACTTGGCAAGCTTGCAAGTGAAGTGCATGCTTGAAATCACTTTTGAGTGGAGATAGAGAAGTGGATATGGTCTTTGCATTATTTGACACTAGGTGTGTCTCAGGTGGCCCTAGGTCACTTAGATTATATGAACTTGTTGTGTATGGCCAACCAAACTAGGCACCTTTCAACTCAACTCTTGTGCATCATGTTGGTGGCCATTGATTTGGGTAGTAGCCCAAAAATTGTGGCCCAGGAGGCCGAACCAACTCTTGTGGTTCACATGGTGGCCATTATAGGTAGTAGCCCAAAATTGTGGCCCGGGCCAAACCAACTCTTGTGCTTCGCATGGTGGCCATTGGGTAGGAGCCCAAAATTGTGGCCCACTCCCACCCCAATAAGGTAAATATGGGATTGGATTTGGATTGGGGCTTTAGTAGTATCTGAATAATGATAAAAGAGTTGTTGAAGGAAGAAGTTTCATATTATTTGGAAAAATAATGTTAGCACAAACAAGTGGAAGCAATCCAAAAACAAGCGTCAATGATCAAAAGAAGAACGTATCTTTGCAAGTTGAACAAAGAATTTGTACGAGTGGGTTCCATTTTAGTCTCCTCAATGGAATGTTTTCTACTTCCCAAATGATTACAAAGGAAATTATTCAAGGGTTCAATCTACACACTAAATGTCCCATCCTCATCACTTAATTCATTAAAAGAATAGTATTGATATTCTTAAAGATTTGAGAACAATTCAGTTTGTGTGTGTGTGTGAGCGCACGGATATGTGGCATCTTGGTGTCCTCTAGGCTAGACAATGTCCTTGGGATGGATGAGAAATGATGTCCCATCTTCAGTCCTCATCCTCACCGTCAAACAAACATATTTTAGTTGATTACACCTTGAGAGAAAAAAAAATAGAATAAATGTTATAGCCAGAAATCAACCATCAAATTGTCACATATGAAAAATGTTTGGCCATGGAATTTTGCATCAAATTATGCCATTTGGAACCCATAAAAACCTCTGATAAATGTCATATAGTGTATATAGACACACCCTTACAAAGCAGAAGAACCCATGGGGCATTTTAGAAAATGAATCACCCCTTTTTTTTTAGAGCATTTCATTTTTTGAAATACCTTGTGTTGTTTTTTTACCTTTGTTTCCTTATGATACCCGGTGGGTACCCATTGGGTATCATGGGAAAAAGTAAATTATTAAAAAAAATTGATGAAAATTTGTCGATTTTTATGCGTTGTGACACACTCATTTCGGGACATTCCTGAAATAATGTGCCATCAACCTCCACCTTTGGGGGCTCGTTATGTCATGAACACCCCAACCCTCGGGTATTACCCTACACGTAATGCCCACCTCTAGGGGCGTTATGTGTTTCAACATGGGCATCACATTTTTTGAAATGCTCACCCTCTTTTGTTCGCCCTTTTTCTATGATACCCAACGGGTATATCAGGAAAAAAATAGTGGGAAAACAAATCTCATGGTCCTTAAACCCGGGACCGGGGCCTTTACTGAAATTTAGGACCCCTCCTCAGCCCCTGCCTCAGGGGCCCATTATTTCGCTAAAGCCCCAGTCCTGGGGATTCACCCCATGTGAAATTTGGTGTTAATTATACGTTACCATTTAGGGTTTAGGGCTTTAGGGTTTAGAAAAGGGCTTCAATGGTAACCCAGCCCTGGGTCCCAAGTCCCAACTAGCTTTTATTTTCTGGTAATTGTTTTTGGGGAAATTTATGATTTATTTTTGTCCCAAGCTAAATTTTGCGTTTTCTTTTGGAAAATATTTCTATTTTTTATACACCACAAAAGTGGCAAAATCCAACAATGGTCCCTACTCCTGGAGTCATCGTTTGGCTAATCATCACCTAACCATGGTCCTTGGGTTATTGTTCCTTGGGTTACCCGGCTTGGTCAAACTGAGCTCGTTGGATTATTGTTCTCATACCTAGTTGGTTAAAACTAAACTACACATCTTGAGATGGTTAATTTGTGCCAACCCATGATCCTTGGGTTATTGTTCCTTGGGTTACCCGGCTTGGTCAAACTGAGCTCGTTGGATTATTGTTCTCATACCTAGTTGGTTAAAACTAAACTACACATCTTGAGATGGTTAATTTTTGCCAACCCATGATCCTCATTCCCCCATTTTCTCGTCATTGTTCTCCTAAGTTATAACTTGCTTGTAGCCACTTTTAAATTCCCACCTCAATCCAATCAAGCCAACCATTTATTCCCCACATTGTTTCTCTTTCATTGCTCATCTTCCATACAAGCAATGATATTGTGATTAAGAAAAATGCTTGAATGTCTCCAATGCTTTTTCTTTTTGTTTTTTATGTTTCTTTTTTCTCAATTTTGTGACATAGTTGAGGTGGTGATCATCCCATCCATAAGTTAATTTAGCCAAATTTGACTATTAAAATTATATAATTTAAAAATATTCTTATTTTTTGGCTACTTACTTGAACCATGTATCAAAATCCAGTGATTTTTATCATTTTTTAAAACTATCATTGAATTTGCAATTAAAAAACAATGCAAATTTTCACACACCTAAAAAGGCTAGATCTCATGTGTTCAAAGGTAAACCTAAAGTTGTATGAAGTTAACCTAGACTTGGAGTTTGCATTTTGTTGGTGTTGTTTTAGATCTTTGCTACGTATTTGACATAGTTAATTTTTTTCTTTTGTTTTTGCCCTTGCCACTTGAAAGGGCCAATGGTCATTGCAATTGCAAAGGGGGGAAGGGGCAGGCAAATAGGGAGTGTGTAGCCAAAAAGGAAACAATAATTTTTTTCCAAAATATAGTCATGTGAAGATTAAATAATTACACATACAAATTCCACATGTAAATGTCATGATAATGAGAAATACACATGCAACCTTCTAGCTTATGGCTTTAATCTAGCACATTGCTCCCAATAAAATAAAAAAGGTAAAATAGTGTTGGCGATCATATTTTTCATGGAATTTTTTCATAAAACATCATGGATCATCAAGCTTGGCAAATAGCGTTGACACATGTTCTCAAATGTTAAAAAGATCCCTTTGAAAATAAATCAAAAGGTTTAAACTTTCAAGCATTTGATTCTCTCCACATCTTTACATAAAACCCAACATTCATGAAGCCTAAATGTGTTACATTGTATGACACTTCACTTTTCATCCCCCATTTGTATTGCCTTACTAAAATACTATAAAAAATGTCACACCTTTCTTAGTTTGGACTAGTTCCTAGAACAACGTGAAGTTTACTCCTCTTAGAGGACATTGCAAGTAAATAATAGACAACCCTTCACTTACTAGTGGTAGATTCTTAACAAATGACCAAGGGATTCCCAAACTTTCCACCCAAAATTGTACATTAGTTTTATAGACAACCAAATCCTTGGTCAATTTGACATTCCCTAGTGTTTATCATCCTCTCCCCATCACATTATTCATGATTTTATTGACAAATTTTCTTTAGATTTTTTAAAGTATTAATATTGCATTGAAAAGATAATCTAAATAATATAAAGATCCAAACAAAACTTTAAACTTGCTTTAGAAACATGCTCCATATTTGTAGCAACTAAGCATTCTATCCCTTTGAAAATTGACAACAATACATTTAACTTTTCTACAATGCAAAGTGATGTCCATTCTTCCACAACAATTGCCTTAAATTTCTTCCCCTAAACAACCTTCCTAGCATTGCAAATCATCAACACCAATTAGAGGCTCTCAACCACCATCATTAGTTCAAAAGAAAGACTTTGCAATGGATAAAAACCAAAATCACACATCACACATCAAGAACTGACAAGAGACAAAACACCCCCAACATTTGAATGCACTTGTTTTCATTGCCAACAAACACTTGAAACATATAACACATAATAAACAAACCAAACTATTCTAGAGAAGGAAACATTTTCCTTCCTTAACCCTTTAATTATTCATATTCACACCACCCTAGACTAAAAGTGACCTCAAGAAAGTTAGGATACTTTTAATCATTTCATCAACTTTCCATCCAATACTCCTTTTAGGTCACATGTGAACCTTGAACAAGAAAATCACACTTTGCATATGTGTTGAAATCTTTTGACTTTCCAACCAAAGCCAATTAAATTATAATTCCTCTAGCTTGTGTTAGTTGTGCTACTACTCAACTACAAGATTATCAAGAAAAAACTTATGTTGATGGACTCTTTAAGTTTTTTAACATTTAACATAGTATGAATGTTTACAAATGAAGGTGTTATCAAAGGATGCTACTATACCTCACAATTTAATCATTGATTTTTGTTTAGAAAAGCTAATTGAACATATTAAGTTTGGGAATTGTAATTCTATGTTACATTGCATTGGGTAGTTTTATTTTATAGTTCATTCAATTTTGAGGTTGAAAAAGTTTTTCAAAACATTTCCTAATTTATTTGGAGGCCACCTCATGTTTATGAATAATAATGTTTATTAACCTAAACATACTTACAATTGCCCTTTTAGACCTATTTAGGATTCTTGTAAGTTGTAGGTGTAAAGTGGTTATATTCCTACAACCATGTGTTGTAAGTATGTTTAGGCTAAGCATAATGTTCATCACGTGCTATAAAATGGGTAAGGTCCACCTCTGGGGACAATTCAAAATAGCTTCAACATTCTTACCTTACACAATCATCTATCATTTTCATTGAAGATTAACATGCATTATTAAGTTCAAACACACCTCTTTTTCTAAACAAACTATGATTTGGTGTAATTTTTTTTTCAATTTCCTATTGGAATGTCAATAACAAGCATCCCAAGAAAGGTTTGAGGATAAATGATGACATATTATTGAAACTTGTCCCCATAAAAAGTCATTACCAAGAATAGACATCTTGCAAAACTAACCCAAACTACCTCCTTTTGGGTGATTATTTTCAAAACCAAATAATATTGCAATGAAATATTCATTTTTCACCAAAAAAATCACAACAATGTGAAATTTTGCACCAAAAAAAAATGTTGGTTTGATGTATCATTTATTCCCATTCAATGACCATCAATTCATTTTTAAAAAGGGGAAGGTTGGCAATGGCATGGATCTCAATTCATGGAATTTAAATACATGATGTGGTCATGCAAATGAACAAGAAAAGCAAAAACACAATGTTAATAACTTATTACAACATGCAACAACACAAGGCGGTTCCAAGCCCATGTTTTAAGAGTTATAAAGTTCCAATCATTTGTATTTTTAAGACTTATGTTTTAGGTATTTTCAACTTAGACAAATACATAGACCTTTGTTATGAGTTTTTAGATTTATTTTTGAATCATAATTTATCCAAAACTTCAATTTTGAACTTTTACGTGGTCATATATTTTTAAATTTAATGTGGAATTTTGGTGGATAGTTTTGGAAGTCTTAGAAGGTAACAAATGTTATATTTAATTATGTGCAGGGAGAGGAATTGTAAAAGTTTGAATGAGTTTCTTTTCCTTGTTCCTTGTCCATCAATCTTGTCATGACAAAAAATTTGAATCCCACAAATTAAGATGGAGAAACTAGGGTTAGCAAATGGGAAGTGAATGGAAAAAAATTGAAGGTTTTGTTGTTGTTGATCAAATGGCAAGGGTGACCAACTTGCATGTTTTGGCTTGGAAGGAAGTGTGTGCACCATAAGCGCATCTAGTCCATTTTGCCACTACTATGGTGAGGTATATATATTTCCTAAGTCCTTTCAAATGCACACACGTACCTAAAATGACAACATTATTATAGTCATTATGTGCATCAACACACATTTCAAATACCATGAAGTTTAGTGAATGTACAGCGGGTAATGTCAACATTGTATCATTGTAAAAAATTTCAAAGATTTTCTTTCTTCCTAAATTGTGCATGTAAATTAATGTTCATGATCCTTTTGTTATTGTTGTAAATTGGAAACGTTGGTAATGGGAGCATGTCACCATTGGACCATTTTTTAAGATATTGAACCATTATGTTTCACATTGGCAAAAATAATAATTTAAATGTTGTTAGTTCAATATATGGAAAAACATTATTGCATATATTTCAATAATGGTGG
>Ga0209611_10000510_pt1 | contig 58430 bp, 38 predicted proteins | sample S1TSphgellanicum_3_FD_187693 | JGI IMG/M metagenome (GOLD analysis project Ga0209611, IMG submission 187693) | Host-associated microbial communities from peat moss isolated from Minnesota, USA - S1T2_Fc - Sphagnum magellanicum MG (SPAdes) (version 2) | ecosystem: Host-associated > Plants > Peat...
CAATCATGAATTTTTGCATCAAGCCACCAACACCCATTTCTTTATAGATAATAGATAGTGAGTGCCGGGTCACATGGTGTGTTTGAACATTTTGTAGCAAGTAATGAGTGCCAGGTCACATGGTATCTCTGTTTTGTTTCGTAGCAAATAGTCTAAAGCGAGCCTTAGTAAGGGGGGGAACCTGCAGTTTTTTTTTTTTTTCACACGAGGAGCCATACTGATTGATGTTTCTTCAGCATTGGGTTTCCCAACATAGATGCCCAGATGTGCTTCAAATAGTCATGCTTCCCTTTGCACAATCTGAAAATAGATATTTTGTAATCTCTTCCTTTGGGCTGGTTACATTGGTTACAAGTAAGGCAACGGATAAAGTGAGGACCTATGTTGAGGAACACATTGGGCACTGGGGAGGGGGAACACAGTGGGAACTTGATGGGAACACATTGAGAACAACAAAGTCCAATACTCAACCCTTCCCCAAAAGGAACCCGAGTCCCTTGGGTGCATGCTGCCTCACCTCATTGGCTGCACAAATGTTGCTTATCTAAGCAAAAGGAACCCGAGTCCCTTGGGTGCATGCTGCCTCACCTCATTGGCTGCACAAATGTTGCTTACCCAACCAAAAGGAACCTGTGTCCCTTGGGTGCATGCTGCCTCACCTCATTGGCTGCACGATCAAGGAATATTTGCTATAAGATTTTTTTTTTTGCCTTCGGTTTTCCGGGTCCCTTGGGTGCATGCTGCCTCACCTCATTGGCTGCACGATCAAGGAATATTTGCTATAAGATTTTTTTTTGCCTTCGGTTTTCAAAGTCAACCATAGAGGAATCTTTGTTTTATCTTTTTTTTCTCCTCCCTTACTGTTTTTATTAATACCGTGGGTAGTATGGGCGCCGTGCAATTACGGGTACTGATTCCATCAATTTTTGTGGTGCAAACTTGGCCTTCAGATTTACCAGGACTTGCCGAAGCGCAAAGAAACGAAGAGCCCTGGCTGTAGTTACAAACCTACAGATTGTGTCTGAGAGTTGCGAGACTTCTTCACGAGAGGGATACAAGCTGAGCTCACAACAAAGCTTCGTTTGCAAGCAGGTTTTACTTGAGCGGGACCTACGTTGACTGGTGCAGCGTGCAGTGACAAGGTCGAGATCATCTGCAATTTGACGTATGCATCCATGGACAAACCAAAGAGAGTCTGGAAGGCGATGCTGACGTTGTTGATTGCAGTGCTGGAAGCTCTGTGCACTCTCTCCGGTGCTCCAGGCGTATCGGCTCAAATTCAAGGTTTGTGGCTCATTAATACACACCGTCTCTGATTTATGCGCCCCTTTCGTGTAGTTTGTAACACTCCTGTTCCACGATAAAAGCTAGCTTTTGGTTTCCTTGTATGTCTGTATTGTTTCTTGAACATGAAATGGAAAACTGAGGCTACTAGCGACATAGGATGCTATTAAAGGAAAGCTTCAACTAGTGTTCTTGGAATTCTTTGCGAAGACGCGCATCCTAGTAATGTTGACGAAGGATTGGCTCTTGCTCTCGGAACGCTGTCCAGAGCTTGATTTCAAGCCTATCATCCAACTACCCTGGTTGAGCCAAAAACGCTTAAAGAACTGGCGAAAATTTCTTAGTGTAGTTGGAGGACACTTAAAAGGGTAAGATTACCTCCGCTGCCAGGTAGGCACCTTACGTTTTTAGCAAGCTTCTTACACTTCATAAGGTTCCTCGCCAGTTCTTGACGTGCGTTAAGGTCCTTAGGAGGGGACTTAACCGGGATTCGGAATCCACCCTAGGCTCTGCCTATGACAGACTCCTCATTTTGGTAACGGCCCCCTCTTCGGGCCTTACCTACCACTTAAAATAAGGTGTAAATGAAACAAGGTGCGATCTATCAAGTGCCAAACTCGGTGGCAAAGTTTAGCGTAACCAGATGTCCAGTACGTATTCAATGAGTCAGGGATCTGGTCCAGCTGTGTTATCTCAAAGGTCGGCCACTTCAGTTCTTAGTGCTCACCACATGGATAGCCTTTCGTAATCTGAGTAAAAAATTCTGAAAGCTTTGACTCTTTTTCCTTCTCCTATTGGCAGGATCTGTCTTTGTCGACTGCGGTTCGATGGCCAGCTATGCTGACAGTATCACAAATATTTCATGGGTCCCTGATGCTCCTGAGTATATAACAACGGGTGTAAACGGATACGTCCCAAGTGCCCAGTCAATGTATCCAAACTTTTCCGAGTTTAAAACCGTTAGATACTTTCCTGATACTCGGGCCAAAAACTGTTACAGCTTTCCAGTAATGCCAAACTCTACGTACCTGATAAGAGGGACTTTTTTCTATGGTTATTATGACAATGGTACCGAGCTCCCCAGTTTTCAGATGGCTATAGACGGGACTATAGTCGCCAACGTTACCTTTGATAACGCTGCCATATTTGTGTACCATGAGTTTATGGTTGCGTCTGTTTCTACTGTCACGTTTCTCTGCCTATTACGGGACTCCTCTAACTCAGTTCCGTTTATTTCTGCGATATCTTTTTCGGTGGTGCCGGCGGATTTCTCCTCCATTTCTGTTGAAAGCTACCTGTATGGTACTCAAGGGAAATACTTCGAGACAAGATACAGGCTGAACTTTGGTGGAGACGGACTCGTCAGGTATGTCATAATTTCAGCCAAACTATGTTCTTTCCAACGTGGCCGGTTGGCCCTTCGCGTAGAGATCAAACTACGGTTTCCTGAATTAGGATTAAATTATTAATGAGCTCGAAAGATCCTGAGACAATATCATCGAACAATTGCAGGAAGCGTATAGTAAGTCCTTCTAGAATAACAACATTTCACGAATGGTCATTGTTTCAGAAAATATGGTTCCTGATCAACGTCTTTGCTGAAGTTTTGGATATGTAAAGCACTGGCGCAGGAAAAAATCTCTAATTAACAAAGCCGAATACAAGTAGTGATTACCCATTCCTAAATTCAGTGGGACCTCCCACTTTATCCTCACCAGCAAGACCTCTTGATTTTCCATCCCATGGTTCTTCATCCGGGGCCAGTGCTTTGTAAAGCCCATAGTCGAGGACTTTACTGAAGTTAGCGACACCCTCAGCTCCAGCCTTGGGTTTTCCTTATTTCAGTAAAGCCATGGTCCTAGGGTTTCATCCTACACGTAAAGACTTGGGACTTTTTTACCTCTGTGAGCTGTTGTCCATAGGGAAGATTTTCAGGAATCTTCCATAGCGTTAGAAAAATCTTATGTTTCACAACCCAAGATCAGAGGAGTAGAAAGGAGAAGGGCAATTTCTTGAGGCCATTCTATGTTCCTCGTTCCCAGCAGGCACCGAAGAACACAGAATGGCCTCAAGACCGGTCCTTCTCCTATACACTAGGTTGTCGCGACTCACTAGACTAAACACATAAATTGCTCCTATCTTGATGCAATTTACGTGTCACTTCTTCGATGCATCTTAGTCCTATCGAGACTGGATTATTCCCTTGACAGATATAAATTGTCCACAAGCGGTTGTAGATTACTTGTGATTCAGTTTTTATTGCATTTTTGGTTATTGCAGATATCCCGATGATAACTTTGATCGATATTGGTTTCCAATTCAAGGGTCGAACTCAACGTTTATACAGAGTACCTCGCCACTCCAAAGTTTAGTTTCAAGCAAAAAACTGGGGCCTCTCTCCGGATGGGGCGAACCCCCTTCAACAGTGACGGATACTGCCTTAACAAGTAGTGGCAACATAACAATCACCTTCCCAGACGACTACAGCTATGAATATATATTGTCGTTCTACTATGCTGAATTAAATTCAACTGCCAATGCTAGTTCACGGAATTTTTATTTAGACATACCTAATTTAAGCGTTCTCCTGAATCCATACTCCAACAGCTCAAGCGGTGATAATATAGAGCTCATTTCACCCGTGTCTCACACCCCTGGAACGGATGATATTGTTCTGTATCCAGATCAAACTGTTTTCAGTCCTCTAGGTCCTATCGCGAATGCTCTGGAGTCTTGGGAAATTAGCACAAACCCGATGACCACAATGACAGACGATCAGGACGGTGAGTTTGATCTGGCTATAAGGCTGTAAATGCTGGTAATTTCCTTTTGCTTCCGAATCACAGCCTTTTGCTGGTTGCGACAAGTGGCCTAACTTCCTCAATGATATTACAACTTGCAAAGATTTTCTCTGAAAAAGTGAAACACAGACTCTCTGTGATAGAAACAGGGGTTCACATGAGATGGATCTATTGGAAGATTAGTATGAAGGCGGTGGCCATTCCACACCATGGTGATCACTTTCTCTTCTAATGTTCGCATGTAAAACAGAGTCACCATTAGATCCATAAAGTCAATTTGGGTGAGGCCCGTGAGGCCCAGGAAATGTTAGATTTGGACTCACACACCCCCTTCCACCCTCAGCTGTTCACCCAAAATAGCCACCACCTAAAGCATGATATAACTGGGTAACAAATTGATCTTGAAACTGTGACAGCTGACTGCAACTAGTCTCGTCTCGGGTGTGCATGCAGCAATCGCTATTGCGGAGATCAAGTCAAGTTTGAACCTTGCCGATTGGACTGGCGATCCCTGTGTTCCAGTTCCTCATCCCTGGGTTACTTGTAGCACAGACAGCAACTCCGTCCCTTTTATTACAGCAGTGTGAGTAACTCTCCTCTTTTACTAGACATGATTTTGATGACACTATAGCATACCATAGTTGAATAGCAGGTTCCACAAAAATAATATCCCTTTTATACATGCTGAAATTTTCAAAAAATAAATTTTCTCTAAGGAAAAAAAATTGCTGAGGAAAAGAAGTATCATTTGAAACATTCAGTAATATTCTATATGTCTAAATGGAATCTTCAAAATTAAATAATGAAAAACTAAATGAAACAAAAGAAGCTGATTGTCACATGCTGGCTCTGCTCCTTTGCTGAAAGTTTAAACATCAAAACAGCAACAGTTAAAATAGGAAATGTTTCGTGAAGTTTACAGTTCACAGTAACATATGACTAACTTCCTCTCAACCTGGGCCACAGTGAACCAAGTGAACCAACCCCCACCAGTGCACCATCCGCTGGATGCCTGTTATGACTCAGTTGTGAATGATCCTCAACTGAGTTACCAACAGGTTTCATCTTGGTAACCCATTCTATAAGACGTAAGTTTAACATATATGGACAGGTAGGTAACAAAATAGGGGACTACTAAGTAAGTAGATAGTAGGTAGGCGCTGTTTTTACTACCTACCTAGTTGGTAGGTAGTAAATAAAGCAACTGAGCCAACCATCGTGGTTAGCTAGGGAACTGGAACCCAACAGAAAACTGTTTCCTGATCACATATCATCCATCCTTGATGGCGCACTGGTGGGTGCTGGTTCACTGTGGCCTAAACTTGAGACCTCTGATGGAAACATAGAAACCTGTGCCAGTTTTTTAGTGCAGTTTTTAAAAATGCCTGCCTGCCTGTGTTGCTTACTTGTTTGCCGTGATACCCGGTGGGTACACACCCAATACCCACCAGTTATCACAAGATTGTTTTTTTTTTTCTTTTAAAATCATGGCGGTTTTTATGCCCTGTAAAACTCGGCCCCTCAAGTTTTACCCTACACTAAACCCTTCTGCAGTATGTCCCTTAGAAGCAGCTGAACTAAAAGAAGCATTATGTTCCCAATCCTGGTTATACAATTGAACTATCTGTGTATGGTACAGTCCAAGGCCACTGGATTTACCAGAATAAGGGCCTGTGTGAGGTGGAGCAAAGTCCAGGTAAAGCCCATGGTCCAGGTCTTGCTGAGCTCAAAGTGTATAGTAAAGCCCAAGGCAGCAGGCTTTACCAGGGGACCTGTAGTTTTTTACTCTTAAGTTTTGCATAATTTTTCAAATCTTTGCAATTTTCCACCTGTCCTTCTCAATGAAGGTTTCACATCTGGCAAGGCTTCCATGTTATCATGTCTAACTCTTTGTAAAATTGGGACCTCATATTGTGATGGTTGACAGGAATCTTTCAGGGTACAATCTAACTGGGCCCATTCCTCCCAGCTTTGGCAATCTCCTGAATCTCACCAGCCTGTGAGTAACTTTCATGCCCAGTATTCTACCAAATTATTATAACCTTTAAATGTTGCTCTCTCTTTTTGGGTGGTTGATCTCTTTTGAAATTCATCAAAACATGGATCACATAGCAAATTTATGAATCTACTTTTGTATTTAAACCAATAAAATGCTGGTCTTGCAGTGTGAGTCTAGATGATATCTGAGACCCGCAGGCTTATTCACAAATAGTCACATGATCTGGCCAGCTACTATCAATTAGCCTCTAGAAATACGACCCAGCCTAACCTATAACACATAAATTATGAAGTAGCAAACAATCGGCCATGACCTCTGCTATGATGCAGTAAGATTTATCATAATTACAAATAACATAACTGTAATGATTGTATTTTAGTTGGTTTTTCCATAATGGTGTGCTTTTATGTGATGTGCAGTTCATTGGATTATAATGATTTGAATGGTTTGCTACCTCTACTAAATCGCTCAGTTAATTTACAATATTTGTGAGTACATACGTCCACCTTATATATTTCAATGCAAACTAAATATATTTTCACAAGATTACTTTGGTTTTCTTAGATTAAAGTTATGCCTTATCCACTTCAATTTAACACCTTCTAAATATTTCACATGTAGGTGCCCCAAGTTGCTTTCCATACAAATAATCTGACCAAATATAATCTACACATAATTACATAATAATTATCTAAAAAGTACCTTTTAATTTCTTCACCGTCAGTAATTTGTTTATATCTTATTTTGAAGATGGTAGAAGAAGAGGTTTTGATTCAATCATGTTGATGGCTTTCAATATGTTTTGAACTGAACGAAGTATGTACATTTATGCACATGACCTGTAATGGAGCATTGGGGTCAATAAATGGTCCTTAGACCATCATCCATGCCCTTGTGTGAACATACTAAAAAAATAGGTAATAATTAAATTGACAGCCCCTTGGGAGATCCAATAATCGGAGGTCAAAGACCACGATGCACTTCCAAGAGACAATAAGATTAATCCTATATAAATTGTACATTGAAAGTTTTAATTTCACTTTGTTATTTTCTTACATAAATCTCATTTAAACTTATAGATAATTAGTAGTTCAATCCTTTTTCTCCCACTGAAACCTAAATATTGTTGGAGGGGGTTTAAATTTGTGTCTTCTAATATTATTATTAACAATATTCATGCATATTGATTTTCTTGTGATCTATTTTCAGATTTGAGCTAGATTTTTTAAGTATTTGTGCACCTAAAAATGGATACAGAAAGACATGTAGCAAAGTTTTTGAAAACTTATTGTGCTATTGTGTTCTGATACATAACTAGGTTCTTGCAAAATAATTCACTATCTGGATTGATCCCAGATTGGCTAGCTGACTTACCATCTCTATCAGAATTGTAAGTATTATTACCCTTTATCTTTCAAAATATTTTTTTGGCTGACATCTCAATATTTTGTATCAACGAACAAGATTAAAATAATACTTATTCATAATTGAAACTTCAAAATCATATTTGGGCGTAATATTTCAAATATTTATGTTTTTCATTTTCTCACTTTCATATCCACAATTATATAACACCATAATCCAAACATTCATATTGTATGACGCAATTTGAATTACTTGATACCTTGGATAAAAGAGTCCAACAAAGTTGAATGGCAAAATGATTTTTGACATCAGACTTTTCATAATGTGGAACAGGTTTGTTTGGAATAATAATTTTAGTAGCCCGATTCCCCCAAGTTTACTCTCCAAAAATTCCAAATTTGATTTCAAGTAAGTTTTTAATCAAAGATCTGAGTCTTTGCCATATTTTTGTAGAAAGAGTTTTCTATACGAAGTTCTGTCCAATGATATATGAAATAGTGTGAAGAAAAAATAATTATTGTTAGATCAACATTTGATAAATTATGTTTGTAAAACTTTCAAGGTATCTTCCAGGAAACCCACTCTTGCAAGGGTCATCCAACACAAAATCAACAAATATTGGAATGATAATTGGTCTTGTGATGGGTGGCATCTTAGCACTTGTCATCATCATTTGTCTTGTACTTTTTATTCAATATAAATTCCAAAATATCAAAACCAAGGAAATGACATCGACTGATGGACGTTTACAAATGATGAAGTCTGTTCCAAGTAAGCGATCGACTATCAATATTTATGTCTTGTGTGTCATCAAATAGTATATCATTATTACATATTGGGATCTAATATAGTATAAATCTTCCCCACGTTGTGTTGCCCAATATAATCTCCTCATAATGTTAAGTTGAATCATAATATACTAAAACTTAGCAATGACATCTACCCTAAGCTTTCTTGAGTTCAAATTTGAAGAATTCATTGTGTTATCATTGAATTTTTATTTATTTCATTGAAATTCAAGTTGGAAATTTATTTGCGATGGTTTATTACTTCTAAAATTAGGTAATCGTGTGAAATTAAGGATTGAAAACATCGTGTGGATTCTTGCACCAAGATATGTGAAATATACAAGCCTCTTAATAATATAGAGGTGTGACTTTAATTCAATGAAATATGGTAACTAGGTAGGATGGACATTAATTTGCATGAAGCAAGGTTAATGACTTTATGTCTATTTCATTGATTTGACCATGTAGGTGCAAAGCCTTTTTCTTTTGTTGAGGTTGTTTTAGCAACTGACAACTTTAAAATTCAAATTGGAAAAGGAGGGTTTGGACCTGTATATTATGGCAAGCTTGAAAATGGACAAGAAGTGGCAATCAAAGTCCGTGATGTTAAATCAAGCCAAGGACGATCTGAATTCCTTAACGAGGTTTGTGAATTTCAAGATGTTTTAATGATGTTGTTTGTAGTTGAACTTGGTTGTGAAGATAATAAGTGCAACTCATTTACCCATCCTTAAACTCCTTATTTAACCTTTGTTTTCTTACACACTATTAGTGATGATCAGCCTTTTTTTTGTTATGTCAATGTCGAATTTAAATTAAATTAATATACATTTCATGGACAAGAAAAGACACATGTTAATTATTTTTTTCATGTCCATGTTGGTGGACAAGAAAAAAGTAAGGTAGTTATAAAATGGAGGTAATTATTCAAAAAGGTGGGAGATAGTTATTAAGAAAGTTAACAAGAAAAGGTGGTTACTAAGAAAAAAATTAAGTCGTTAGGTTTGAAATTGAAGTAGTTATTTTTAAAATTATCTTTGGAATCATCCATGGATGATCATACAAAGAATTCCAAAAAATCCCCCATACACTAGTTTTGATTAATTGTCATTAAAATTAATCAAGCTACCCCATTAAGATGTAAAGTCATTGAGTTTCAAATTGGAGCTCCACACATTAAAAGATATAAAACATCCAAATTCTAAATATTATTTAAATTTATAGTGAACACATACCTTTTCCAAAGTAATTTAAAGTGTGTGCCCAACACATTATTTTAAATTGAAAACTTTCACCTCAAATGAGTCTATGATTATGAGCACCAAATAAAAATTATTATTAATAAATTATGAGATAATATTGAATTTGGAAAATTAATATTGATTAGTCATCAAGAAATTGATCATTTTTGTCCACAAATAATGCCCATAAAATAATATTTCAATTCTAGTTTCCTTAGGTGGATACATGAATTTTATTTTTTTTAGTTAAGTAGTTGATGGACTAAAACATTTGTATGGATGAATGATGCACAACCATGTGAACCCCACATGTAAAAGGAGGTAATACCTAAATTGACATGGATAAAGGTGTGAACAATTTCATGTGGCACACCAACTTCAACAATTTGCATCAAATTTATTTAATATAATGCCAATTATGAATGGTTTTTAATTGTGGTAATCTTGTTTGACCTAATCATTATGCAACATTGAATGATTGTGTTTGATGTAGATTGACGTTCTCTCAAGGGTGAATCATCGAAATTTGGTGTCATTGATTGGATATTGCTTAGAAGATGACCAACAAATGTTGATTTATGAATACATTCATAAAGGCTCGTTACATGACCATCTATATGGTACAATCAATTCTTATTAAAGCCTTGAACATTTGATTAACCAACAAGTTGTAACTTTGTGAAAACTTTATATTCATTGTTCAACTTTGTTTTAACCATGTTTTACTTATTAGTCAACTATAAGTCAAATACATGGTTCGAAGTTAATATGATTTATTTTCCTTTTGTTGAACCATAGGTGACTTATCAACATTGACTAATGAACAACTTGATTGGAAAACACGTTTGCACATTGCCCTCAACGCATCACAAGGTAATGAAACAAGAAAACACTATAATATTTGTCAACTAATATACAATATTTGGAAATCACTGTTGAAAATTACTACCTTTTGTTGTGGGACAAATCACCATGATGCCTTAAAAATATAATATCTGACTTTTGATCATGTAGCAATTAAAACCCAACATTGAAATCTTTTCTTTAAATATATTTGCAATGATAAATTTGATTGTGATGTGAAACATTGTTTTGGAATTACAGGTTTGGAATATTTACATTCAGGGAGCAATCAAAGCATTATTCATCGTGATGTGAAAACTAGCAACATTTTACTTCATAATGACATGGAAAATGCAAAAATTGCAGATTTTGGACTATCAATATTGATGTATGGAAAAAATATTACCCATGTTACAACTAATGTAAAGGGGACTACGGGATATGTTGATCCAGAGTGAGTATTTAATTATTTTTCTAAACAATATTTCATGGTTCAATAGTTATATGATAATGTGTGACATAGATTACATTAATCAATCACTTTATTATTACATATTATATATCTTAATTTTTAATTTCATGTTCCAAATTTTCATTAAATATTTGAAGACCTACTTAGCATATTATCTTGTGTTAATTTGAAATTAACAGTTAGTTTCCATGGACTTGAATAGGTATTTCACATCACAATGTTTAACACCAAAAAGTGATGTATATAGCTTTGGTGTTGTGCTTTTGGAAATAATATCTGGACGCAAAGTTATTGATCCAACATTACCAAATCAAGAAGTTTGGAACCTATGTGATTGGGTAAGTTATAATCATAGCAACTTACATTTTGAATTTTTACTTTTAACTTAAATGATTTTCATAAATTTTCATTTTCAAACTAGGAGTTAGATAGATTTACAATATTGGAAGTTTGATATTTTTTATCATTTTTTTAAAAGTTTGATTATGTTTGTGGTTTAAAACAAAATTAGCTATTTATGACAATCATATGTTTTAATTAAAAAGGGGTGATAATTATCACACAAGATTTTTTTTTTATTTTTTTAATCTAGCATCATTATGGATATCCCAAGAACAATATTTCATTAAATAACAAAAGAATTTTGAAACCTATCAAAACAAATTGAAGGCAAATCAATTTGCCCCCAAAACTAAAATCCTAGCCCAAATGTTGCAAGAATTTTCCTTATGTTTTAAATACGAGAATGTTTTCTAAAAGTACAAGGAATATGCAACATATGTATTTGCCACAATGAAATTTCTTGCCCAAAAATAGTTTGTCACACAATTTTGATAATGAAAATAATCCATCAAGTTTTAACATAGTTACAAGAAAACAATTATGCTTATTTAATATTCACCTTAGGGTTTTCTTGCAAGTGGCATTGTTTGGGGTACAATAACATATATGTATTTGTTGAATAGGTGCGATTCAATCTCCAAGGAGGAAATATAAGCAAAACCTTGGATCCTATTGTGAAAGCTTCAAATCCTAATCTTGATGCTTTATGGAAAGTTATAAAAATTGCCATTCAATGTGTGGAATCCAAAGCTATTCGTAGACCAACAATGACCAAGGTAGTTGAAGAACTACGAAATGCAATCAACTTGCAAGAAGGTAACCCACTGTCATCTAATTATTCACATAATATGACATATGAAATTCTAGATCAATATGGATCCCAAATGCAGTTATCAGATTCTCAATAACAAATAGCTTTTAACATTAGGGGCATCATTTCATGTATGAATAATATATGAAATGTTACATCTAGCTAAAGAATTATATTCATATGGTTTATGAAGTTTATAAACTCATACATAGAATATCTAACCTCATTTCATGTATTTGAAATGTAATGTTCACATTATAATAATGTGATAGTTTTTTTTTTCCTCTTTTACAAAACATGTATCAAAATTTAAAATTTATCTTATGTGTATTAAACTTAGGCACCACATTGCTACGCACTATTAATAATGATGAAATGATGTAAAAAATGAATTGGTTTTGCAAAAAAATTGTTTTAAAAATATTGAAAATGTTGTATGCAACTTGAATTGCTTAAGGAATTCATGGTTATTGTCATTTTATTTAACACAACAAAATGTTTTTGAATAAATAATTGTAAATTTTATTGTAAATTTTTCGTCTTTCTATCTACATTTTATTTACATTTATCCCATGCATTGTTGGGGGTTATCAAATTGAATAATTCATTCAACATGTTTTTTTTTCCAAAACTGGACTAGAACTAAACCCAAGCTTCCATTATTTTATGGAATTGAAACTAAAACAGTTAACCTTATATTAACCACACATTTTACTTTTTAAATGTGAAATTTTGTAATTATCAGATGTATAGATTTGACCTTTTTAAATATTAAATTTGTAATATCAAACATCCATATTTGACTTTTTTAAATGTTAAATTTGTAGTTATCAAATAAATCTATTTGACTTTTGAATGTTATATTTATAGTTATTAGATGTATAGATCTAACATTTTTAAATGTTAAGTCAAAACCTATAGTTATCTTGTTAAATAAATGTTACCATACATATTAATAGAAATTTGACTTTTGTATGTGTTAAGTGTTAACTAACTAATTGTTGGTGAATATTTCAATTCCTAATCAATTAGGTAACTATTTTAATTATTAATTAGTAGTACATATTTTAAATTAGTGTTAGATTACTACTTTACTTACTAATTAGAACCACCTACCCTATTTGAGGTGAGTTTGAATCATTTTATATTTTTATCCATTTGCAATAACATTCATAAAGTTACCTTATTATCTTTTGAATTTGAATCTATACATTAATTTGAACATTGCATGCATCAAAATAATGAAATTCTTATGTACATTTATTCTAGAAATGTATATCTTATCTATGAACATTTGGTGACCATCTTTTGGGCTAAAAATCAAGATTTGTCTATCTCCATGGGAAAGATGTTCAAAATCAAAAATCTCTAAGGACCCTTTGCATTTTTTTTCATTTTTTTATGACCAACTTGTGGGCTAAGATTCAAAATTTGTTTATTTTCATGGGAAGGGTGTTCAAAATCATAAATCTTTTAGGACCCTTTGCATTTTTTTATGACTAGTTTTTGGGCTAAAGTTCAAAATTTGTTCATCTCCATGGGAATGGTGTTTAAAATCAAAAATATTTAGGAGACCCTATAGATCTATAATTTTTTCACCATTTTTTGAACTACACTGATACATTCTATTTTATTTTTGTTGTCGAAGAATTGAATTACAAATGACAATTTTATAATCATTCAATAGGGGAGTGCTTGGAAGAAGCACTATTGATTTAAAACCTTGTTGAAAGAACAAAAAAGAAAAGAATTGCTAAAAAAACGAAGAGACAAATGTAACAACCATTTTACATTTTATGGACCAAGATTCATAACACATCAACTAATGGCTTAAAAGGTCCCACAAATTTTGGTGCCTCTTATGCCTATAGCACCAACCAAGTATGATGAATTCACATAAAAAACACCCAACTTACAACACCACGATGTCATCAACAATATGCCATTACCTACTATAATGTTGATTATAGTGTTAACCATTTTTTATTTTTTCAAACCTATAAATGTGTATGGTTTTGCACCAATGTTACCATTATTATTTTTCAACATGTGTTTTGATAGTTTTATATATTCAAAAAATTGCCAAAACACCAAAATAGTCTGAACTTAACACAAATGGGCACCAATATGTGCATTCAACGCATATACAATTGTTCCTTACAAATACAGGTGTGCATATAAAAATTATGGTGTTTAATGCCCATGGTTTCTCATCCACAAATGACCACCAACCACCACATGTTACATAACTCCCACAACAAATCTATGGATTTTTGTGGTTTTTATTTTGAAGATTTACATTAATGGAAGTGAACCAACACCAATTCCACTACCATAAGAAAAGGATTGTTGTAAGGTTCATCTTGCACCCCTATTATTGTTGATTACCTATTTTTTAAAATGGTTTCATAAATAACACACATAAGAGAGGCCAAACCAAAAAATCTTACAAGAAAAGCCAAACCACATAATCTTGCAAGAGAAGCCAAACCATAGAATCTTGCAAGAAAGGCCAAACCACAAAAATATAGCACCATCGATTGTTTCATTTTGCATTACATGGGTGTTTACACAAGAAGCACGTAAACACAAATTTTTAATCTAATTATCATTGTAGTTTGGGTTATTCATGTTTTTTCCAAAATTTATATTCTACAAAATGATAAGTTAGATGCAAAGTTTCTTACTATATGCATACATGTGCATGATTGTCCCATACCAAGAATAGATATTGAATGAAAATATCAAAACCAATGTTTTTTCTTTATTAATTCCTAGATTTTTTCCACGGATTTATGAGGACATAATCCAAATTGGAAGGTTGAGTAAATAAGTAGGTAGATCCTTCCTACCTACCTATCCAGATCAACCTACTTACATACCTACCTACCTACCTAAATTGATTTTGAACAAATTTAATTAATATGCCATGTGGCACATTTTGATTATGTTACATGTCACAATTTAAAACCATCCAAACATTTAAATTAAATGTTTTAAATTATTTCAAATTTTCATAATAAAGTAATAATGAAAATATATTAAATTAGTGACGCATGGTAGCATATCATAAAAACACAAGGTTGAGCAAATTAATTGCAAACAACAATAGGGTGAAAGCATGAATTGGGGGACTATTTAGATTATCACACTTGTAATTATTCTAGATTACATACAAATGTAAAATTTAAAACCATATTCAAAATTAACATTATCAAATTCTTAATTATTCATGTTGTCATAGACTTTAATGGGAATCATCATAAAAAAATTGGATGAATTCTAAAAAGATTATGAACTTGTAATGGATTTTTGAAATGATGTCGCAACCCTAGCTTTGGGCTTGCGACCAAGGCAATGGGGTTACAAGGTTGCGAGCCAAGAGGAAGCTCGGGAGTCAAGGCAAGAAGAAGCCTAAGAGTCAAGGCAAGAGGAAGCCCGGGAATCAAGGCAAAAAGAAGCCCAGGAGTCACATCACATACTCCTAGGAGTGTAAGAAAGTGTGAGGGAGTATGAGGGAGTGAACCCTCACACTCCCAAGACAACTCCCACTTTGGGAGATGGAATCCTGATGGACTTCTGAAACTTCAAAGAGCGATTGCAGGGGTCAAAACTCAATGGCTTGTGGCGTTCTTTATATCATTGGAAAACTCTTGAAATTTGGATGTCTAAAATGGGATCGAATTATTCATTTGGACATCTGAAACACAAGTTATGGCCAAAAGAAAGGTCGGGAGTCAAACTGCCAGTTTGACTCTCGACTACAAAAAGTTAGGAATCGACCCGATTTACTTGGCCACAGGGGGCGTGCGACATTCCGTTGAAAAGCTCTTGACAAAAGCTACAACTTTACTTTAAACTGTATTGTGATCTGAGGTCTACTCACAAAATTATGGGGCTCCAAAGTTGCGGGAGTCCCATTTGGCGCGAATAGGAGAGAAAAGTCATTTAGATGTAGGTTCTGTGGCCAGTGACAGAGTATACTATAAGGGGGAAGGTGGTGGCTTCCCCTAAGTCCGGGCTATGGTGAGTCTAGTGTGTCCATGTTGCCCGTGGCTCGTCCTAACACCAAGGGTGCTCCAACTATGCACTTACCACTTTATGTGGGTTGTGTGCAGGCCCATGTGAATGAATGAAACTTGTCAACTCTTCCTAATCCCATCCCGCCCAACACACCCCTCTACCCCTCAAAGTGTTGTGAATTAGGGAGCCTGCCCCAACTCCTGCCTCTTCCAATGTCTTTTACTTGGACTCACATTTGAGTCCTTCAAGGAATTGGGAGCGCGTCAAATGACAACACTACACTTGTCACATAGAAAAAATGAAAATTGTGGATTCAAAAAATACATCAAAGTAATGTCAAAATAGAAATTAAAAAATAAAGAATCATCAAATGAAGAATTGAGTAATGAAGTGCATTGAAATTTTCCTAATACATATATTTTTTAATTTTTTAAATTGTTATAAATTTTATCCTTGGGAATCCATTTCACATTAATTTTTTTAATCTTTTGCATGGATTTTTTTATCAATCGCATGTTTAGGGATATTCATAGGTTGATTTATTGATACTTATGATTAAAAGCATAGGGGATAATTATAGGATTTATGGTTTGATAATTGTTAAAACAATAAAAAATTACTAGTGTTAAATTATGGACTCTCAAATGCCTACTTTTGAGGCACTTAACCATGTTTTCACCCCCATAATACACATAGGGTGGGTAAATGGATGAACATGTATTTTGTTGATTATTTTTCCCATCCATGAATGGTTATCGTTTGTGTTTTTAATGTCGTTTGCAACTTGTTCAACACAACTAAAGGAAATATAATCGCAAATGTCATCTATGATTAAAAACAAATCACAGAATTCAATTGAAAAAACCTTGATTTCTTTTAGTGCATTAATGCACACTTCTTTAAATTAAGATTAATATCAATTTTTTACATTTGAGGAAAACACTTTACCATTTTTTATATGGGTGGACATATCACTAAAAACAATAAAATCATCTAAAAATATTTTCATGAATACATTAATATATTCACATATAGCTTTTGTAATTGCCCTTTGGTAGGTAGGTGTCCATTTTTTACCCCAAAATGCATCACAACCCATAGGAAAGCCCCCAAGTCAATGACAAAAACGATCTTATATCCATCCTCAAGTGCTATGGAAATTTGATGGTTTCTTAAATAATTATCTAAAGACATATAAACCTCGTGTGTAAATGAAATGGAAAGCAAGAATTTGGGGTGTGGAAATTGAAGGGTGTGTGAATGTGGGGTGTGGGGTGGGGGGTATGCACACCTACACTTTTTTGGATAATTAAGATTACTTGCCAACATAGAATACTAATGTGGCACTAATGTGTCAAATTAATGACCTAGAATGGGTGACCTGATGTTGACTTAGCACTAACATGGCACACACGTGGCAAGTCAATGACATGGAAATAATGATGTGGACACATCATGTAATCCCATGATGTGGCATAAATGATGTAGAAATTACATGGTAGACACATGGCAGACTATTGCACATGGCTTCGATCACATGCACAACACAGTATGGGTTTTTTGGTTGGTTAAATAAATGATTATTGTTCTTTTCAATTACAATTATAACTATTTAATCACAAAAATCACTATGTAATCACAAATGCCATTGAAATGTCATGTGATGTCATGGTTTTGTGATTATAGTGTGACGACTAATGGGTTTTTTTAGATAAATATCTTATTTTTTTGAAATTTTAATAATATGCTTTAAATAAATTTAAAATATCTTGACTTTTGCAACTTAAGGTGGGTCACCCTTGGATTTTTTTTAAATCTTTTTTAAAATCGTTACCAATAATCATGTTGACGTATTCACTAACATCACCATATGAGTAGGGTACATTGGTTTAAGGTTCCTTGTTAACTTATTGTTATCACTTGCAAAAAAACCACTTTTTTTCACACAAGAACTTTGGGTAGTTTACTACGATATTTATATTTGATATTTTGATCTAGCTAATCATGAATGAAGAAACCAAAATCTCTACATTATTTTTCTCCAAGTGTTCCATCAATGTTTCCAACTTGCATTCAATCTCTTGTTGTTTAACTGCCATTTCATTTATGAAAACATGTTGTTGGGCTTTGTAACTATCCTCAATAGTGATCTTCTCTCGCTACAACTCAACAACCATTGCTTCTACCTTCACAAGTTTCTCTGCAAGTTTAGTCTACTCATGCTTTTTGGATTGATCGTGCATCTTCCATGGTCATCATCATGAGAAACTTTTTTTCGCTTAGGGTTTCTTCTATGTGGGTGTTTTAATTGAAATGTTGAGTTTGTTACTTCAACTTACTATTTCAACGTTGAGTTTGCTACATGTCAACTAAACAAAGAAGATTGCACAAATATTGCATTGATTTGGGTTGCATGGTGTGGTCATGATTGAACATAGTTATGGTGGAAATGTTAATATTGAAGACAAAGACTTGGGAAGAGGAAAGGGGTTTTCCATTCATGTTTGATGGGGTGCATCTCTTCTCTAGGACCTACTTATCTTTCTACTGATTTTTGAGGCAAGTTGTTGCTTGAACATATTTGCATTTGATTGTTTTTTCATGCCTTGTGGGATTGCCTCTTTCTTACAATTGGGAATCAAGAATCAAGAACTATCTTGTTAAGTAGCATGTTTGCAAAGATGTTGTGTCAAATCGAACCATTATTTGTTATCTTTTGAAAAACATATGAAAGTCCTTTGATGAAGAAAGTATAGATCAACAACTCTTCACATTCAATAGCCAAATATTGAAGCATTTGTCCCCACAATGCTACAATGCTAAAAATCCAATAGCCAATAAAACTTAAATATTGAAATAACATTTAACCACTTGAACATACAACACTTTGCAATTTGTGGCTAGCAACTTATGAACATACACAAATTATGATAGCCACATCTAGAGAAAAATCTTTTCTCTATAGCAAATTGGATCCCCCTACCCCAAAAAAAATAGCCACATGGGCATACAAGCATTGACAGTTTGTAGCCAATCAACCTACCACACAAATTTGAAAAATAAAATACTGCTCCTTTACCATCATTCTTACCTCTTTTTCAGATTTTTGGAGTGAAACTTACATTAAAAGTTAAAACATTTATTTGACTATGAAAAATACATTATAAATCCATTTTCCCCAGATATGGGGCTCTAGTATATATGCCTAGTGTATATATATATTAGATTGTATTCTCATCATTGACAGTATTGCAAATGAGGTGCCAACTGTTAGGTCCCAAAGTTTAGAACCATTAGATACAAAAAAATGGCGCGAAGACTGTAACTTTCAAAACCATGAACACAGGAGAGCTTCAAGTCCTAATATTTGTCCTTCTTTTATTGTTGTTCTTCGTCTCCATTCATGTGTGTCCACTGCTGTTTTTCTTCTTCCTCTGTGTTGAGCATTCACGCAGGTGCTCTCTGTCAAGTTTGCTTTGTAGGGTTGTCCAATTTGAATTTTATCCTTGATCTGTTTTGTCTCGATCGAGTTTCTTTTCCTTGTCTTGTTTTGTTCTAATTAAATATTTGCTCCTGTTTTTGGGGGCTTATCCTGATGACGGTTTCTTCAAGATGAGTGGAGCCATATGTGCAATCTGCTACGAAGATGCACGCCCCACTTGTGAGGATCTGCAGTCCATCTCTGTCTGTGGTCATGTGTTCCACGAGATCTGGTAAGTTTGGCTATTTGTGTTCGTCACCTAGTATAATGATGGAGCGAAATTGCTTCCTGAGATTGAAATCCTTGTTATGTTTTTCACCCAGAGAACGGATAAAAAATGGTTATGGGATTTGTGTGTTCGTAGTTTGCAGCAATGGATGGAGTATTGCCCCCGTGGGCGAAAACCAACTTGCCCGATTTGCAAACAAGGATGCTCAAGCAGGGATGTGCATCGGCTTTTTTTTCAGTCCGTAAGCGCAGACCCCACTCAGCAGCCACAAAGCCCTCTTCAAACTTCAAAGAATGGCACTGTGACCGACGACCCGCTTCAGGTACTTGGGGTTAGGGTTTAGGGTTTTGTGGAGCTGTTTGCTGGAATTTGGTCTCCTCGTGAAGATGAATGCTGTTAACTCAAGTGGGTCGAATGCATGTTGACTCTCATTTTTATTTATTTTGCTTCAGGATCTCTCACCAGCTGTTCAGAAGTTGGAAGGACAATTGGCAGTCACCAAGGCTGCTCTTCTAGCACACCAAGAGCAGCTCAAGGACATCAATTTTCAGGTTTATTGTTTGTTCACTATTGTGCATTCAGTTCTCAATCTGGTTGAGAGATATTAGTATAAATTCAAGACCGATTAAGGGATGCACATTGCAATCTAGGGTTGTGAAATTGGGTCATGACGATTGCTGTATTGGATGATGCAGGCTGTCTTACAGTTGCAGCGGGCAGAGAGAGCTGAGGCAGCCCTTGTGGTGGTTAAGAGGGAGTGGGGACAATCCAAGGAAAACCTCTCAAGAGTGCAAGAGGCAAGCTGTAAATCTCCAATGTTGTTCCATAGAATTGGGGTTTCAAAAGAATATGTTTGTGGGTAGTGCATATGTGAACTGATTTATGCACAAATGCAGGAGCTGCATCACTGTGCTGTGGAATGCAACAGGCTTCAGCAGGAGAATCTTGCCATGGCCCGTGACCTTGCTGCCCACAAACTGTATGTGTTCTTGGCTTGAGATGATGCATCTACCCAGGCCAAAGAGAAAGCAGTATTTCTATGTTCCAGACCTTGCAATTTTCTAGGGCTGATTATTGGGTTTTCATGGGCTGTTGGATTATGTCTACTGCAATGAGCTGTACTGCTTGGTTCTGCTCTCACAGACCTGATGTGGCAAAATTTTATCGGATGCTAGAGTGACAGATACAGATTTGGGAGAAGAAGATGTGGTAAGGCTGGCCAGTGCAGGAGGTGGATCAAACAAGAATGCCATCATTGACACTCTGACCAAATCACTCATCCTTCGGAACAAGTACTGTTCCTTCTTTGCCATGTTCTTCACCATTGTGCTGGCATGCCTTTCACTGCAATACAAAGCAGCATAGAGTAAATTAGAAGTGCTTGGAGAAGTGATGAAATCAGATTGAGGTAGTGCAATGACAGTATTTTGTCCTTGGATTGAGGTAGGTCATACAAAGAGTTGATGGCCCGATGCAATGAGCTTGGCTTGGGAGAGAGTCGGGCTGTGCGCAAGTTTGAGAAAACCCTGGAGCAGCTAAAACGAATGAAGGTCTGTTTGGATTGCTTCTTGTAATGTTTGGCTTCTATGTTCACTCCTGTTTTTCAGTTTCTTTGAGGAAGCTTCCAGACATTGGATGACTGGGGCTGCAGGACTTCATTTGTTTGACTTTCTGATTAGTCATCTCTGCTGGTAGCAGGCAAGAGTGCATGAATTGGGGATTTCTTTGGAGGAGAAGGAGAATGCTGACCTGCGGGCACTAAGCAAAAGGAGCTTAAAACCGCATCATGAAGCTGCTCATTTTGCACAGGATATCCTGAATAGTAATCAGGAGTGGCAAGTGCCAATTTCATCACCAGCAGTCTTGCCTACTGATCTCAGCTCTCTTTCTCGGGGGCAGATAGTCAATATCCGGCAGGGGTCAGTGCAACTGGGTGCATTCAAGCCATCCAGTCTTCATGATGTGAGCAGATTCTTTTGTCATTTATCTCTTGTTGACTGTCAGAGTGTTAGGTTTGTGAAATTTGAGTGTTGGTAGTGCGACTCCAAAACTCTGAAAGCAACTCTTTTGCAGTGCCCAGACTTAAGAACTGACTTTTAAGATTGGAGGGTGGCAGGGGAGCAGCAGGAGCATGAACTCCAGTGACCTAGTTGGCATTACCAAGACTGGATTGCAAGAATTTCCAAATTGGTGTATGGAAAAGGAGCAAGGCCGATTGTCCCTGCAGCAGAGGCTGCAATCTTGCTCACATAGGGTTGACAATCAAGTGGACAACTCTGGTCTCCCTGAAGTTGCTGCTAAGGATGTAAGAAACAAGCTTGCTCAAAGTGAATGCTCTAGGGTCCAGGCTCCAAAGCAAAGGCTCGATTCCTGTGACAAAGACATTGACAAAAAACCTGCTGGAAACATAGGCATGTCCTGGACTTTGAAATCACAAAGTCTTTTCCTTAAGATCGAAGCCCTCAATAGGTCAATGCATTTGAGCAACCAGGCAGTAGCCCATTCTGGAAATCAAAAGATGTTGAGTGGAGCTGATCAAGCTAAGACTTCACCATGTGGCAGACAAGAAACAGTTTTGTTAGAAGGAAGATCATCACCTTTGGTATCATCTTCTCAGGGTTAGTAGTTCCCCTGCTTACATGTTGACTTGTTGAGGGTTTTCTCTTTGTCAACCTTTCTGCTAAGGATGTGTATGTCAAAGCTTGGTCCTGCTCCTCTTATGGTGTTTCTGTGCAAAACACCAATGTATTGCAAACCTGTGTTTCCAGATAAGTGCCTATCTATGTTTTGTGGATTTATAGTGTAATTCAAGCTGTGTTCTGCAACATGAAGGTTCAGTGATATCTTCTGGTGGTCTGATATGTATCAGATGGACAAGAACCTACCACAAGCCATCCAGAAACAATAGAAAACTTGTCCTTGGAGTTTGTAACTTGGAGTAGTCCACGGACAGTATCCGGTACACAGCTCAAAGACAATGAAGGTGTGGGGTCTCCATTATTAGCACTGACACAGAGAGCAAATGATTCTGGAGCCTTTCGTAAACGAGCAGCAAGTGGAAAGGAAAACAGTTTGCAAAGTGGCAGCTTCATCTTATCTGGAGCTGATGGACGAGGTGGAAGAGTCACCATCCTGAAACCACCTTCACTTTCTCTGGTACTCTAGATTTCTTTGCCTTAAACCTCAGTTCTGCTCACATGTTAGAGAGTTGCTTATCAGGATGTAACTCCATGTCTTCTTTTTTTTCAATCTTGAGATACTGTTATGACCCTGACAGTAGGCAATTTTGTTCTAGTCGTCCCAGTGTCACACTGTACCAACGTTGGTCATATTTAAGGCCTTGTTTCAATGATTTGGATCTGGTAAAGTAGGTTCAAATGATTTCCAGAGCTACTGTTTCTCAAGTTTTGAAGCTCTTATAATGCAGGGGATGACAGGAATAAGCACATCCAAGCGAGTGAAACGAGCCAAGGTATCAGGGGCTGTGAATGCCAACAGACAGGGAGCACTTCAGATTGAGCATTTTTTTGGACGTGTTTCCTGCTAGTAACCTTGTGGATCTACCTGTTCCAGAGGTTATGTTGATCCATCCTTCTCTGATCTGGTTGTCTGTCATTTCATTAATATCTGAAAGCAGTAAATGTGCAAGTTGAGGCACAAACCTATTCAGGAGTTTCCATCATTCAGATCTTTCAGGAATTTATTCTGTTGAGGAAAGGCATGTAAGAAAATTCTAAGAGCAGGCAATGTTTACCATCTGGTATTAGTAAATGGTATTTTGCATATTCCTGAAAATTGCGATTACACTATCAAGGATGTTTTAGAGATGGTAATTCCTGTGAAAATATCTACATAACTTTCAAACAGGAATTCTTCATCTGCCTCTTCTCTGTCTAATGTCCCCCAAATCCTTGACTTTGAAAGCATAGGTATGGAATACCAAATGGCTAGGAATTTTCCCAAGTTCACTTTTCCTGTTTGCCAACTCTACTTTGCCACATTTAAAGTGAACATTGCCCAATTTTCAAGTCAATGTTGCCAGGTTTGCATTCCTAAGTTGGCAACTACTCATACTATTTTGTTACGTCCACTTCTCCCTGTGGAATGACCAGATGAGCAAGCTTCCCACAAAGCTTAAAATTTCTGGGCCATCCACAGCCTGAAAGTTTGTCTTGCAGTCTGTCCAATCTTTTGCCCCAGAAACCAGAAAATCAGACTTGACCTGATTTTATTTTTTTCTCAACGGGCTGTCCATGGGCTCCTCCCCACTTGGGCAGTGTGGCACAGTCCCTGCAGACATATTACCTAAGCTTTAATCTATAGAGCACAAAAGCACTTTAAAATTCAGAAAATGAGTGATATAGAGTTTATTCTCAGATGGATTGTGAGTGCAATGAACAAAGTCGTCATAGCTCATCAATTGTAATTCACATCCTTGATTTTGAAAGCAAATGATTTTTCAACTTGTAAATTGTGACATGAAAGGTAGATTTCAGGCAAGCATTCAATAGGTACTTTGGACATCACAAAAAAATCACAGGTAGAAATTTAAACAACCATAACACAAAGAAATAGTGTTAACATGGGTTGGTAGAATTAAGGGCCACTTTCCTATCACATTTATTGCCCACTTTCTAATGGTTGTATACTCTAATTTAACCCATATTAACATGTACCATTAAAATATTATTATTATTTATTAAAATGGTATTTAAGTTGGTGTTAAACTTCTTGGATTTACTTATATGAGAAAATTCATAATATATCATGTGGAATGTGTGAATAAATCTAAAATTAATCTAATGAATATAAAATATTGAAAAAAAATTATTTTTTTTTTTTTGTTTAAAGGACTTGTAAAAGGATTTGAAAATGACATAGTGTGAAAGCATGATAAATAAACCAATCACTATCCTTTTTTACCAAGCAAAAGGAGAATTTTCATTTTTTTAAAGCTTTTTGCAACACCATAATGATTGGGATGTACAAACCTTATTGAATAAACCATATATTATGGTCATTCCTAATGTATTCTACTATTTATGCTATTTAAAAAATATATCATAAGTTTTTTACTTTGTCTATTAATGTGCATTTTCCAAATCAAATGATTCATATGATGTGTTATTAATGTTTTAGGCATCATGCCTAGGAATTTTAAATTTAATGAATACAAACCTTCAACCAAATGATCAAAAGTATCAATCCTTTTCCTTACATACTCAAAAAATGAATTTTCTACTTTCAAAATTTTCATATGATCTATAATATAATCAAATAAATCCAATGAACATGGCCAAACATAGATGTAAGTATTATTTATCCATTGAAATTTTGACATGAATTGCATTTCTTAATGCATTTCTTTTGATTCCTTAAAAAAATCAATTTAAAAACATAATATAATTAGGTTAAAGGACTCAAAAGGACAGTTTTATATACTTTTAAATTATTATTTAGTACTTTTATTAATTTTACATGACATAATTCATTTATTGCCATATAACAATCCATTACAATTATAATGACACAATGTTTTTTTAAAACCCAAAGTTGTCCAATAGAGTCCTTTAAAAATCAAACATTCCTCTTTGGAACCCCAATCATAAATGAACTTGTGTTTGGATTTCATAAATTGTTCCCCATGAATTTGGAAAGGGTCACTTTGTGCAATTGTGACAATAACATAGTTTTTGGAAAATAGGTTGTACGTGAATCTTTTAAAAAGTTGATACAACATCTTTAACTTTTCTTTAAAATCATTTATCACATTTTATACAATCATGTAGTTCAAAAGATCAATCTTACAAACCATCACCTATTTTTTAATATACTTGCCATTTATTTATTTTTTTCCCTCAAAGGACTAAAATTTGGGGCATATTTTAACATGTTTTCACCCCATATTTTTGGAATTTTTAAAATATAAACCTTCACATAGTATAATGAAAAAATTGAATATATTTCAAAGATTTTTTCCAAAATATTTCAAAACTATTCCAAAGATATTCCACACTAAGCAACCATCTAAAGGGGCATCATCGGCTTTTATTAACATGGTTGGATTCAATAGCACAAGTCACTCCAAGTGTAATCACTAAGTAATTTTTCATATTTTGAAACTTGGTGTCTAATTTTATTTTATTTTAAATTATACAACAATTTGTTTAGTATATTGTGGGAACATTTGGATAAACTTCAAATGGATCTAATGTGTACAAATCACCCAAAAGCATTTTCAAGGAAATGTAACCCATGTTTTTGTTGCTTATCCTTACATTAAAATGATTTAGAATGATTTGAAAAACATTAAAATACACCTTTATAGTGTAATATTAAAAAAAAAATTGGTTTTTTTTTTTTCTAAAACCATGTAAGCCTAAAAATCTTGGATGCACCTTGAATAACCAACCTTATTCTACACATCAACTTGATTGGTTAACCCATTGCTTTCAAAACTCAGTGAGTACTTGTGATTCCTATTACAATGCTACTATTTTAGAAATGACTAGTAATAAAGTTATTTTCACCTTAAGATGCATAAATTTAATGTATTCATATGGGAAATTTTGGTGTCAACTTTATTTAAATGATAGAATGATTGATGGTTAAATTTAGTGCAAGACCAAGAGGAATCAAATTGTGATTATGATTAATTGGCATGAATTTGGAAGGACACCAAACAAAACACACCAAAAAATAAATTTTTAAAGGAGTTGGTGGCTTGGAAAACGTAAATGCAAGCTAGGGTCCAAGGTTGGTCTTTTCTTTATATTTTTTATCCTTTCCCTTCATTTCCTAAACCTTTACCAAATTCGGTTGGGATGGAACATTTCTTATGGATTTAGGACATTGTTGAAAGCACATGAACTTTCCCTAATTTGACCAATACTGGACTTAACATGGCTAGTTTTGTGAATCCTCAAATGTTGGTTGCACTGTAACCTAAAAGAGAAATTCCACAGAACCTCTACTTCTCTCATAAATCCACTCTGTTGGAATCTCAGCAACTCCCCTCCTATCAAACAAGCAATGTTATAGGAGTCCTATCATGAGGTCCCACAACTTCTAACCTTCCATCCTTGCTGGTTCCTAAAAATATGCACACATCAACCTATCCTAAGTCTACTACAATAGTATCCCTTGGTTGCTGTTAGAAATAGTGGCATTCTTGTATTGTTAATGCAAAATGTTAATAGGGTCTGGCTTGAAGTTAGAGCTCTCATTGTTCATTCGGTCTGTGATGAGCTGCTAATTCCCTTCTCCCCCTGTTCCCTTTCTACATGGGTCAATGAACACAAATGCTTCTGCTAGGGCTTGACAAGAATCAACTTTTGGGATCTACTCAACAACTGAACCAGGTGCACAAGTTGGCTTACAACTACTCAAGAAAGGGACAAAATTCTATGAAAGACATGGATCTATGAATGTTTGCTGTAATTTTCCATCCTACTTCTTTGTCTCAAATCACATTCTGCCCAATCCCAAGGATACCCAGAGGTTTCTGGCTCCTACTCAAGTGTTTTGAACTACCCACTGGACAATCCAAACAAGGTCTTTCCCCCAAACTTCTACAAATGCAATTTCTATATGCCCTTGATTCTACAGCTCAGACCACCTTTAAGCGTCATCAGCCTTCAACATCAACCCTTGATTAATCCTAATTCTAACTAGAACATAGAGCCGGCCATCTGACATTTACTAGCACAGCGGAAGAAAAACCCAGTAACTAACTATCCTGGAAGCTCCTCTCTTACCACCAAAAACTGCCCTCATTCTGCTTGTCAAAACTTGCCTCTTTCTCCTTCGAATCCCATCTCTTATCCTTGTCCAACCTCCTGCTCTTCCCGCCTTTCTTGCATCCTTAGATCGCGCTTGGCCATCCATCTCCAGCCACCACCCTATCTCACATAACACACAAGCAACAAACCTTCCAACTCACAGTCACTAACAAACAAAAGAAAAGATAAACCCCGCCGTTTGCATGAAGAAAGTTGACGGCGGGTTCATCTCCTAAACCCTAAAATGAATATAGCTTTCACACTACAGAAACCAAAAAAAAACTCCATGTCCGGTCATAGCACTATCATCCCTTGCAAATGAACAAAATAAAGGTGAATTGAATGATGTGGAAGAAAGTTGAAGGGTTACACCAAATGTTAACATGAATATTTCTTTTTCATTGGAATGTTAGAATGGACCCCAAGCCTTGTATGCCCTAGGAAACAATATTTTTCTAACTATCTAAAAGCATCCAATTCAAGTTTGAAATTGCTTCAAGTTGGTCCTTGATATTTTTGTCCATGGACCCTAGTCTACAGTGCATCCAAGAAGCGACCCCAATATACCATAAATTGGAAATAGTTGGAGGAAACAAAGAACACATATTTAACTTAGGACTTTACAAAAGTTCAAAAATTCAAACAATAATTTTACAACATTAAGTTTTTTCAAAACTTTGAATTATGAATGACCTTGTGGTCACCAAGACCATAACAAAAAAACACTAAAAAAATACAATTTACATGCAATGTTTACAAATAAAACTTTAGGGACACCATGGCAAGCTCTTTAAAAGAAAGTTTTCCTAGATCACACTAAGATTTTAAAAGGTAAACTAAAATTAATAAAAATATATATAAATAAAAATTAAATTTGGTGGCCACAAGGTTGAAAAAACAAATAATATTAATTTCTTAAAGAGTTTTGGAAAGAAAAAATCCAATATTAATTTTTTTAAATACAAGTAAAAAGCTTAAACAATCTAAATTTGAAGGATAAATTGAAAGCTAATATGAAATCTTTGAAATATTAGGAGACGTCCTATTGCCCATGGTCAAAAATGCAACAATATGAACATCATCTTGAAATAAAAACCAAAGAGGCCAACATTGTTTTCTCCCTTTTAGAGCTATAAACATTGTCATGCAGTCTACGAACAACAATCCAAACCAACTATAAACAAAAGTCAATACTAGAAAATAGGGGAGGATGAAAACAAATACTAATGTACAAAAGTTATAACAAAAAAAATGATTTGCAAAATAAAATGATTCAAACTACATACCTAAAGTGAACATCATCGTTATCATTATGCATATACTGGAAGAACCAATAATAATTCTTCGAAAAGGAACTCAAACAAGGCTTTGAATATTTGACCATACAATCATAATGAACATGAACCATCTCTGCTGATGACAATTCAAGCAACATTGGCCACAAATGTGATGTGAGGTCCAACCATTGCACCTTGTTCTTTGACAACATCTATTGCCTTAATGATTCAAGAAAAGACCACTCCACTTTGAATTCTGAAATACATTGTTGGGTTCATCATCAATTAGTAATGTTTGATCCTCCTTGCCATAAGGTAATCCACAATGATTATAATACATTCTTTTCAAATCTTTTAAATAATAATAGTACCCAAGAGAAATTGATCAGATATCTTAGAACAATGTTCATGTCCCCATATAAAAATAAACCACTCTAGGAAATTTTTAGGAATAAACATGGGAAGAACTTCTAGCACATGTTCAAGTTTCATACAAGACCAAATTGCAATGTAAAAATAATTGGAAACATTAAATAGGAAGTTTTTGACTTTAACTCTCACTTCCACTTTGCTTTTGTCAATATTTCTTCCAAAGACTTATTCATTCCCATCTCAAAGAACAAATCGCAAAAAATAGCATTACAGACTATTGACACTGAAAATTAGCAATTTTTTGGGTGCAATAGATTACAAGCATAAACATGAATTCATCATTGAAATACACTTCAAAACCTTGATGTCTAAGAAAAAAAATGCTAGTGAAAAAACATATGTGGTTTGTCTTCATATAAAAAGATCTATAAGTTGAAGAATTCAAGTGAGACTAACAAAGAAAACGCCTTATGGCCACCAGGTGATTTATTGAAAATAAAATGAAAGAAGGTAATCATTTGATACAAATTTCAAAGTGCATAAAGCGAAAGAGAGCATAAACATTGCAATGAAATAATATAAAGAAAAAATATTGAACTACATTAATTAGGATAATTCACTAGAAAGAAACATGTGTTTAAATCATTTGTTGGAATCAATTATAATTTTAAAATATTATTTAAATCCATATTTACATTAATCATAAAACAATTTAAAATTGTTATAGTAAGAACAATAATACATATATATTACATTTTCATTTTCAATTTTGTTTTTGTACAATATTTTGGTTCACAATTTTCAATACAATCTTCAAATAACATATTGTAATAAGGATCACTACAACTTATGTTTTTAATAGTCTCAAAAGGATTATGTCTAACATTAGTTTGAACACTAAATCTAGACACGTGAAGTGAAACCAAGTAAGGAAGAACAATGGAGAGCAAGTAATTTCCATTAGAACATGAACCCTCAAACGATTCAAAAAATATAGCACTACACGAATCATTAAATATTGATTTATAATGTGTATCATCTACTAGCAATGTATTCCTAGTGTGGTGTTAAGAAATCTTGAAAAGAAAACATAAAGGTTCTTATGGAAAACTAGTTTTTTTGGGATAAGTAGCAAGAAAATAATCATTTTTCTGGCAAGACTTTTGTCCAAGAACTCTCAAAAGATCCAAAAAAAAATTGTTTTTTTCTAATTTTGTCCAAGTATTTGTTGATGTTATAACGTTGTGTAGCAAACCAAATATAAACTCCAAACTGAACCAAACAATTTGTTAAAAAATCTTTCAATCCAGGCATGAATGTAAACAACGAATTGGTCGACAATCACATATGAGTCCTGAAAGCATGTTTCGCCACCAAGACCCCATTGAGGTCAAAAATCACATGTAAACAACTCACCTTAGCAAGAAGGGTTCTCTGCACTTTCGAACAAGATGTGGAAACCCGAAGTAGAAAGGACATCATCCAAAACCATTTTTGGAGGCGAAGAAACCTCCTTTGCATCCTCGCAAGATTAAGAGGAATCTGAAACCATCAACAACATGAAAATAAACCAATTAAAACCTTTAAAAATTGTAATTTTCACAAACAAATTCAAAATTAGAACACAAAGATGGTATTGATAATTAAGAGAGGACTACTCTCCTAGTCATCAGTTTTTTTAACAAATAATGGTGAACCAATTGAGCCATAATTTAAGCCCGTATGTTGTTCACAATCATCTCAGCTTCCATGAATAGAATTATCACCAATCAAAAACCCAACATCCCAAAGAGGATAAGAAATCTTGGGAGCTCCCTTAGGAACGACAAATGCTTCAATAACAAATAACTCACTATGATTTTGTTTTCTCATTTTGCACTCAATGATTTGACTAAAATTGATTTGAACTTTTAGATGCAAAGAAATAAAAGTTAAAATCGACCATAAAAGTCAAAAATAATAAATAAAATCTTTTTCCAATCAAGAGATTTTTGTAGACCTAAATTAACAATTTCAAAACCAAATGCTAACTAGGAGAAAATAGGAAAACAATCATCAAAACTTGGCTACCACTAGGCGTATAAGAATAGAAATTGAAGCCTGGCAGTTGCCAAGCATACGAAAAGAGAAATCAACACCTTGCAACCACTAAACTTAAGAAAGGAGCAATGAAAACTTGATGGCCACTAGGCGTATGAAAGGAGAAATAAATTCCTAGCAACCAAAAAAAGACCAAAACTCTTCAAATATTAACGACTTAAATAGAGGGTTGGAGCCTACAGTAAAAAAAACTCTAGGGCTTGAAAATATAAGGATTTGTGGTCCAAACTATCACAAAGAAAAACTATCACTTCTTCTATCATTTTTAAAAATCATTACCTTCCATGAAAGAAAAAAAATTATGATAATTATTACAAGTTTCAATCAACAAGGCAATACATGAACACATCAACATCAATGTGAATTTTTCCAATATGATTATGTACATTAAATAATGTAACAAGATAACATAGCCAACCGATATTAACCCTATGCGTAAAAATTGCAATAATTATCTTTGAGTTTTCAATGGGCTTAATGTATCCAAAGGTTTGATATTATGCAATGCCTCACCAATATGTTCTTCCTCTTGCCCATCACCTTTGACTCTCACATCAACCTTAATGGATAATGTAATTAAAGTTCGAACACTTGAAGAATTGAGAGATGCCAACAAGTCTTCTTCAACTTGAAAATTTACATTGTTTAATTTTGCTTCTATGTCCTAAATATTTAATAAGGAATTATTTTTTTCGACTTCTGTTTTGGAGCCTTACTTTTAGTTGTGGATGACCTTGCAGATATTTTTTCCCTCTTGACATAACCAAGGCTGCCATGCTTGGTGGTGGAGGAACAAGAATTTCTTTCATAGTCAAGGCTTGTGAATTGTCTTCTTCTTTATTCCTATCAGAGCTTATTTCATCACTTACATTGATGTCACCGGTTTATACACCTTCTGTGATGCAAAGGACTTATTCATCACCACCAATTGCAACATTTCTTATAGCCAGACCGGAAAGCATCTGAAGACACACATAAATGATGATCTCGCAATGATTCCTATCAAGATCATGAGGGATGATCTCTAGAACTTTATATTTGTTTTCTTGTGTTTTCAAAAATAGATGCCTTTACCAAAGTAGAAATAAACAAAATACAAAATGAACAAAAGTTGAAACAAAAATAAAGACTTATAAGGCAAACATATGTCACAATGCCTCCTGTAAAGATGTTCAAGCAAACCATGCCCCTACTTAGAATGGGCTCTAAAATTTTTGTTAGGGCCTTCGAGCAGATCTCATTTTTGTAAAGTTAATGATCCTCAGCAAAAGTGGACACTACATTCTCGATGAGTGATGGGAGTTTCCTATTGCCTAGAATATCAGTTGGCACCAACTTCTCGACCCTTTTGATGAAAAAGTAGACATAATAAAATATAAGCTTCCTCGTGAGGCTTGGGAGTGAGACTAGAACCTCTCTTGTTCTTGCCATGTATTGTCCAAATTCAAACCACATCTTTGTTACAAATGTTGATTTCATAGTAGTGGTGAAAAATAAATTGAAAGACTCCTAATCACAAAGGTAGATAACAACTTTTAGAATGAAGTTTGCATTCAGCAAAATGTTTAAAAACAACTCCTAATCTGAGCCTTTCCACACAACTAGAACCTCTTTTATTATGTGTGTGGTCAACATTACATCGAAAGTGCTTGTAATGTCATCCTATAAAAAGGAAAAGGATTTCATTTTGTCAATAACATCAAGGAGCTCTGCCATGTCATTGACCCTATCATACATGTAATGGGTGTCCAGAAGAATGGACTCTACTACAATTCTTTCTAGAGCAATGCTTTCAATCCACCTTTTTAATCTAGTTTTAAAACTTGCAGGTGGTGCCTTGTCAGAAGGGTTCAATCTCATTTTTTTGTATAGAACTGCTCATTGAGCTCAGAGTCCAAAATTGATAACAACATTTTGTCAAGCTTGTGTTTCCCCTTCTTTTCACTCCAGGCCTCATCAACTAATGGTTTTTGATTATTCACTGTTAGTTTTGGAAATCCAAAATGGTTCATAATTTCATTTCAGATGACGACCTTCTTCTTCAATGACATGGTAAACTTGTGCATCAACTTTAAATCAGGTTGTCTTCCCCCCTTCGATGGACAATCACAAATAATGATTGTTTTCAAAAAAAACACTTCGAGCTAGCTTTTCCAATTGCTTTTCTTTCATATTCAAAAGGTAAGCAAAAGTTGATTTTCTCATTGGTGTTAAAGGACAAGTCGAAACACTCCATTCCCATCCAAAATGTTGCAATTCTCCCATTCAATAAACATTATATTTGATAAGAGGAAAATTGAGTCTTAAAAAAGGAAAATAATCATGCACTCCTTCGTAGATTCAATGTTGAACACAAGTTTCGGCGTCTCTTCAAATTGCTATATGGTAACAGAGAAGAACAGTCAGGAAAGATCTCAAACAAATTTCAAACACTAAAACAACTTTGAGAAAACCAAGAGAACTTACCTTGTATTTTTTACTATGATGCAAAAAGCCATCCAGATCTAAGGTCAGTCTATCGTATGAAATCCAAATTTGATGCGCATGTGTCAGGCTCTTGCAATACGATGATTTTGTGGACAAGTTACAATCCTTGTTTAAAATTTTAGACATCTTCATGACTTCTACAAAATCCAACTCCCACACAACAACGATTTTGAACGTACTAAACTTGTCCAAAATGTCCTATGAATGTTGGGGTTTTCGCCCAATTTCTAAATTTCATAACAACACTATTAATAATGGAATGGATATTATTTAAAATTTTAAATGTTATAATGTGAGGCAAAAAAAGCTAACCATTGCAGCAACAATCGTGTGTTACCCATCGATGATCAAAAATTGTAAGTTCTGAATGTCCTCCCAATTTTAAGGGCGACATGGAAGAATGCAATTTGGCCTCTTTGGGTCATCCAAAATTGTGAATGTTGGGACCTTCGTGTCAAATTTGTTATATACAATAATTCAAGTCTTGATTTCATTTGCATGCTCTCTAGAGAGAGAATGATAAATGATTTCCGATGGTGACCTCTTAAAACGATTGACGAGTGAATTCACATCCTTGACCAAGGCGAAACCAAGTGGAAATGATTTTACATATTCCTCACCAATTGTTACATCCTTCATGTGGCATTCAACAAGGTTGAAGCCCTTTGCCTTTTTGCCCATTACAATTTTCCTCAATTTATAATTTTTCTATCAACATCTATAGCTTCCTTCCATGGCCGTTTTGCAATGGAGCTCTCCACCATTGTTGTAGTGTGCTAAGAACCTCCCTTGGGGTCCCTTGTTGTGTCCTCCCTTTCCAATTCAATAAGTTATTTCAATTCGATATATTTCATGAGGATGGCCATAGCATCAAGATCCTCAATATCTTTCATTTTGAAACCTTTGTCTACGCTGGTTGGAGCAAGCGTTTCGTTGAATTTGTTCACTGGGCATAAAAGGCCAATTAATTGTTTCTTGCATAGATCCTTAAGAAATAAAATGACATCATCTTGCAATAGTGCCCACCATGCCATATCACGGATTGGCATTTTCGCACCTTGTCTTGCATTCCATTTTTCACAAAATATAATTCAAATGGTCGAACTTATATTTCCACCAACCTAATTTCCCATGTTGACATTTTTTCCGAAAACTCCCAAATTTTAAGAGATGTCTCCGAGTAGTGTATGTGAAGACATAGATTTTTTTCGACCACTTTTACAAACAAAGGTGGGATATATCTGCAATGAATGTAATTTAGCCATTAGACATCTCATTCTATTGCAAGAAATCGCCTAGTGGTTGCCAAGTGATTTGTTCCGTTGTTTACATGTAAAAATCACCAAATGGCCATTAGGTGATTTTTCACTTTTTATCTCGTAGCTTTATTTTGCGAAAAATCACTTGGCAACCACAAGTAGACTCTCATTCAAGTTTTTAAATGGGTTTAAGGTTTAGGGTTTAGGGACAAGAATTAATGTTTGCAAAATATCATGAAGGACAATGATAAAACTATAGGACGTAAAGGTTTCCAAATTTTTGCCTTTTAGCCATGGAAAGGGCAAACAAACAAAAGAGTATTTATGTTTGTGTTTGGAAATCAACATGTAAAAGAAATAAAATTTTGGTTATGTTTTGAACGATCATTAAAAAAAAAAAGTTTGTTCTTTAAACAAAATTGAAAAAGCAAAAAAATAAATTCTTTTGAAATAATCACAAGAAAAACAATATGCTTCTATTTGAAACCAAACACAAAATGCCAAAATTTGGCTTGTGTTTACAACTTGATAGAAAAGAAGAATCTTTCTGTTATTTGGAAATAAAGAAAGAAACATTTGGAATTTCTATGTCTTTTTTCTATTTTTATTTTATTTTTTTGTTTTGAAATTGACACATAAATAAGAGAAATAGAAACAGAGACATCAAATTTCTAAATGTGTTTAGAATTCAATAGAGAAATCATGTCTCATTTTGAAAGAATAAAAGAAAAAAAAGGGAAGACACAAATAGATAATATAGGTACACATATAGAAAATAAAGGCACATAAACAGAAAATGGAAACACCTAGATAAGGAAATAAACATAGAAAGAAATTTTGTTTATGTTTGAAATTTTTAGAAAAAAAATAAATTTATATTGGTTTTTGGAAATTGACATAGAAAAAAATAAGTTTGTGGTTAGAATTTGTACCTTTAAATGTAGGTGTGGTGGTTTGCTTTGTTTGCTTGTGCTCCCTCGCCTTTGTGTGGGAATTACCTTCATGTTTGATTTGGTGTACCTATAAGAAAACATGAGGAAAGAGAAGGTGAGATGAAGGAATGAACTAAGAAGGCATTGTTTGGGTGTATAGACGTACAAAAAAAAAAACACTATTAAACGTGTGCTTTAGAAAGACAAGATGAATAGAAAAATACGGTAGATAAAGCCTGAAAGACGTTGAAAAAATTGACAAAGAAGAAAATGTTGCAGTTGTGTTGGATATTTATTTCTTTATGCATGCTGCGTTCTTTATGTTCGTCACTTTCGTGTGCGTTCAAGCTGGAAAAACACAGAGACAACGAAGGAGAAAAAATGATAAGGAGATGCAAGAGAGAAAGAAAGAAGGAGAAGCCAAAAGTAGGAGGGAGGAGAGAGGAGAGAGGAGATGTGAGAAGGAAAGAGAGAAGGAGAAGCCGAAGGTAGGAGGGAGGAGAGAGGAAATGTGAGAGGGAAAAAGAAAAGGAGAAGCTGAGCGGAGGAAAGAGGAGAGAAAGGAGATGCTAGATAGAAAAAAAAAATGAAGGCAAATGCAAGAGGGAGTAAAGAAAGGAAATGTGAGATGGAAGGAAAGAAGGAGAAGTCAAACAGAGGAGGGAGGAGAGAAAGGAGATGTTAGACAGAAAGAGAAAAAATGAAGGTGAGTGCAAGAAAGAGGAAAGAAAGGAGAGGCGAGATGGAAGAAAAGAAAAAAAGCCAAACAGAGGAGGGAGGAAAGAAAGGAGATGTGAGAAGGAAAAAAAAAAATGAGAAAAATATTTAGAATGATCACAAAACCTTAAAGTTGGTGCCTATCCCTAATTACTTCGTGCATTTTCATCCATCTTTGTTTTCATTTATATTTTTTGTATGTTTTTGTATTTTTTATTTTGATTTTTTCTAGCCATAATGGAGAGATGTCACCTACAAAAATAGTTCTTTAGCTTGGATTATTATTTACAATAATGATTACATTTTAAATGTTTTTTTAAAAACATTTTAAAAAAATGGAACATAGATTGAAAAACAATCATCATTTTTTCCCCTTCATTGGCAATAAAATATGGGTTTTATTAATTAAGTTCATATATCAACCTTTTTGCCTGATAGATTTTCATTATTTTTTTATTAATAAATAAAATTAGTCATTTTTTTATTAAATCAAAAATTTTAATGCATGGAACCAAAAACAAATAAAAAACCTTAAACCTTAAACCTTAAACCTTATAATTGAACTATATTTTATAAACCCTAAAATCTTAAATAACTGTAACCCTAAACCCTAAAACCTAAACCATTTAAAACTTTAAACCTTTTACGGTCCTAAATAACCCTAAACCCTAAAAACCCAAAGTAACCCAAAACCTTATACCTTAAAAATATTAAATAACCCTAAACCGTTTAAAACTCCAAACCATTTAAAACCTTAAATAATGTTAAACCATAAATAGCCCTAAACCCCAAACCCTAAATAACCCTAAACCTTATACCCTAAAAATCATAAGTAATCTTGAACCCTGTACCCCAAAAATCCTAAATAACCTTAAACCTTATACATTGAAAACCCCAAATAACCCTACACCCTATACCCAAAAAATCTTGAATAACCTTAAACCCTAAACCATTTAAAATTCTAAACCTTTTTAAACCCTGAATATCTTTAAACACCAAACCCTAAAAACCCTAAATTACCCTAAACCCTATACCCTTAACATTTGCATAAACACAAATAATTATGACATGGTGGCCACTAGGGGGTTCCATTTTTTTTTAATTTAAAAGTCTTGGAAAAATTCAATAAATGCAACTTATAGCGATCTTACAACTACAACATTTAGATGTTCATTTTTTCTATTGGCTTCCCACTAAGTCACTATGCAACAATGAATGCTTTCATTGATTTCACCACTAACCACCATCTAGATCTTGATGTCAATTTACTTAACCCTGATCCTAACCTTTAATATTAAACCCAAAACCTTAAATTTGTGTATTTAAAATTCTAAAATTTGAAATTCAAACCTTGAACCTTACTATTGGATTTTAAACCAAAATCACTTGAATTAAAAGTTCCCTTGAATTCAGTTCGAAATCTTAAACCTTAATTTCAAAACCTTACATCCTACATTGAAAACCCTAAAACTTTAAACCTTGAACCTTAAACTCTAAACCCTCATTCATGCATTTGCCTTTAAATATTTTGAATTAAAATGTCCTTTTGGTTTCATAATACAAATCATTTAATATTACTAGTTGTTTCTTGTTAAACATTATAAATCATTTTTATTGGAAAAATATTATAAATCATTTTTACTAGAAAAACATTATACATCTTTTAAGCATTATATACCCCTAGACTTCAACCTAAAAAAAGAACTTTAAAGCCTACATCCTAGAGTTCAACTTTAAACCTTGCACCCTAGAATTCAACTCAAATGCCTAATCCCTAAAATTCAAGTCTAGAATCTTAAACCTTAAACCCAACACCTTACAACCTAGACCTTAAACCCTAAACCATAAAACCTATAATTCATTAATTCATACACCATACACCTTACACCTTAAACCATAGAATTCATCAACTCCAAACTTTATACCCTAAACCTTAAACCTTGGACCCAAAACCCCTAAAATTCAACTTTAAATTTTTAATTCTAAAATTGAGCTCCAAATCTTAAACCATGGAATTCATCAACTCCAAACCCTATAATTCATTAATTCATATACCTTACACCTTAAACCCTAAAGCTTAGAATTTAACTATAAACCCCAAACCCTAAAACCCTAAAATTGAATTTTTCACCTTAAACCCTAGAATCTCATTATATGCCCTAACCCTAAACCTTCACCCAAAACCCTTAAAATTCAACCTTAAATCCTAAACCCAAAACCATGTATCAAAATTTGTACACATCACTATTCCTTATATTTTGTGATATTCATGTAAATTTATGGTGCATAAGTTGATTAGAAGCATTGAAACACTTGTATCATGTGCATATGCACACAAATGGTTTTAATGATGTATTATTGGTGCCCACACTAAATTTGGTAATGCCATGGTTCAAGGGCCTTACTTTTTTAGTTGATATTTTTACGCATTGGATTTTTGGAGTTTAAATGGTAATTTGTTACATGTGTCAATTGCTATAATAATTTTTCAGATCATTAAACAATCAATAAAAAGTCAATTTTTCGTTGTGTTTTTAGGCCATGCCCTGTATAGGATATGGACTCTTGCATTAGTTTGCTTAATTTGGTGTTTGGTTTAAATTAACCAATTTTAGATTAATACAATAATGGCATAGGTTGGATTGTTAGAGGTGGTGGCCATGAGTCAAGAGTGTATTTCATCGCAATGGTGTTGTGTTGGAGGTTAATGATGAAGGTTTATTTGTGTATGTGGTATATGAAATGTTTCTAGGTGATGAGGGGTTATAAGGGTGGAAATGCAACCCCCGACCCTAGGGAGGTAATGTTGAAGGAATAAAGTTTATTCAACCTCTCTTTTGAAAAGAGTTACCCTCACTTGTTAACTTGATTACAACTACTCAAGTAACCATAATGTGTTATTGCAAAGAAAAAAATAATACAGTAGGGCACCTTCTAGCTTACAAACTATTATAGTGGTAGAAATTTAGAAAGGAACTATACACAATAAACAAACAAAATATTAAAAAATTGGAAGGTAAGTACCTTTTCCATAGGTCTACAATACTTGCAGCACCTTAGAATGAAATAAAATGGGGTGTGCATGCCTTCCATAGCTATTTATTATCTATAGTAGTTCCATATGATCTCCAAACCTCCATTTGAATAAAGTGAAAACAAATTGCATATACACGTACATCATCAAATATATGTCATCCATTTATATGTGAAATAAAAAATTGTTTACAAAAATATTAAATGTGAAATTCTCCACCAAAATTTATAAAAACTTTGTAATCTCAAAATATCAATATTTATTTCAATTCAAATGATTTAATAATAACTTTCTTGAAAAGTAATAATACAGTTTTTCAATAAAAATACAATAAAAACAAAATGTATAAACACATAACTACCCTCCAAAGGTTTATAGTATTTGCAAAACCTTATTTGAATGAAAAACCTTATTGAAATGTTTTTTGTGAAAACATATGAGTGGAACTTTTCATACGGGACTAAAATGACACAATAATTTTCATATTCAATATACATAATTTGCAAAAAACATTGAATTTCTTTGACCAAGAATTTCAAATTTTGACTAAAGTTTTTTTTTAATTCATACACATTATTTAATAATCCAATATACATTAGAAGAAAAACATGTTTTTCTTACCACAAATTTTAATTTTTAAAAGCCCTTTTTAAATAACCATAAACCTTAAGCCCCTAATCTTACAACATATGTCATTTGCAAGTAGACTTAATCATGTATGTATTTACTTAATAAGTACATACCTATCTATTTAGTTAGTAATAGTTGTATCATACTTAAAGCTATAGTAGGTAGTAGGCACATAGATAAAATTGGTACCTACTAGGTGGTAGAAGGATAGGTACAAGTTCCCTACCTCTTACTTGCATACTATAAATAGGCTAATAAGGAGGTATGTACCTTGTTGTGCACTCTTAAGTTGGCATGAACAATTATTGTTGTCACGACACTTACAACAGAAATAATTATGACATGGTGGCCACTAGGGGCTTCACTTTTTTAAAAAGGAAGTCTTGGAAATTTCAATAAATGCAACTTATAACGATCCTATAACCCAATAAACCATGTGACTAGGCAGAACCATGGCAAAGTAAACATAAAAAGTAATCTACTCAAAATTCAATTCAAAAGAAGGACAAGTTATATCATCAACATTTTAAAGATGTTAGTATTGTTTTTAAAATTATGGATATACATTTACAAGACTTTCTCTCTCTTTTTTACAAATGTTTAAAAATATACCTCTTCACCAAGTCAAGGAGTAAGTATCCTTGTTTGAAAACTTACATGTCATAGAACCTTCATTTAGATGTCTATTTTTTTTGTTGGCTTCCCACCAAGCAATGATGTGTGCTTTCATTCATTTACCCACTAGCCACCATTTGGACCTTGATGCCAAACTTATAAAAGACAATTTTTTGCACCCCTTATGTTTTAAAAGAGTAACAATATTTTGATCGTTGTCGGGTAAAATGCCTTTAATACTAAACAATGGAATGCCAGTATGCACAAAGAAATCCCTTGGTGCTAACGACTAGTTTTTAGCATTAGGGAACAATTTTCGTGTGCATCTTGTTACATTCCATTTTTTTGTGTTGAAACCATTAGTGCTAATATATATATATATAGATATACACACACACACAACATATACATATAAACAAACATATATATAGAAAGATATAAACCGTTTAAGAATGCAAAAAAATTGGTTACTATTTTTATTTCTAATAAATCAAAAACACAATCAAATATATATATGTCCATTTAAAAATGAAAAATCATAATTATTTTCATATCAATATTAATTTCATTTCAAACATATACAATCCATTTCTATGCTTCAAAAAAATAAAAAATGCAAAATTTTGCATCATTAAATGAAAAAGTTCATAATTGAACTATACACACAAACATATCCACATAAAGACAAACAATAAAAAACACACAAACTCACTCTCACATGAATAAAAATACACACCCATACAAACAAAAATAAACACTTACATTCACACTCACATTGTCCCAAAAAAACACACACACACCCACACAAACAAAAACACACACATGCCCATATCCAAAAAAATCTTATCTTTAAAATTTCCATATGGAACACACATTAAAATATCTATGATGTACATATCATGACCTATAATTTTATATATTCTTTTCAACACACACATAACTATTTAATAGATAATTTATCTTCTACCTATAAACAATAAAACATGCAAATAAACCCACATATGTTCACATACATATACATACATATGTACATCCATATATACACATACACTTGTGCACTTGTGCAAGCTAATTTGTTCAATAGGCATTACATTTATAAATATGACATGGTGGCCACCATGGGATTATTAACTTAGAACAATAAATGCAACTTAATATGATCTGACTACTTAAAACCATGTGACCAAGCAAAAGCATGGTAAATCACAATAAGAAGTAATTTACTCCAATTCAATTTAAAAGAAAGACAATTTCTATAAATAGAAACTTAAAATCATTAAGGCCTCTAGATTCAATTTTCAGTAAACTTAATACAAAATTTGAAAAGTTTGCATGTCATAAAGTGTGTACTATATTCTATTAAACAAAGTGTATACTCTATTAAACCTTCAATAAGCATGTATATATGGGTATGTTTCTATATATTCAAATTTTATTATTCAATATTCATAAAGAAGTATTTGTCATTAATTTTTAAATTAATAATTAATATGTAATATACTTACTTTCTATGAACTAATTAGTTAAACTGAATTAACATCTATTCATATGAATTCATTAATGAAATTTAATAATTAAATAAATGAATAAGTGTCCAAAAATATTCCATAATTCAAATAATTAATTCACCTTTTTTTTGTATTTTAATTCCTACCTAACTACTTACCTACCTATGGCTATGTATCGACCTACTTGGGTACTTATATTTTTGTTCCAAAATTATTTTAGTATGCCACGTGGCAACCCCATGGGTGAACATATTCTATGAATATGTTCAATACTTGATAAGCATTAAAAAATAATTTTTCTCTAGTACAAATGACATTTTTCAAAAACGTAAAAAAAAATTGTTCAATTTTGGAGGAACAACATTCATACAACTTCGACAATCATACATATTATGTAGCCAAATCTTGCTAAACCATTCTTTTGAAATCTCCAAAAAAATTCGACATCACAAAATCTATTTTTGGGAGGGAACTTCATGTACTTAGGTTCAATTAATTTATGAGTGGCATTCCAACATATAATTGTTCAATCATTATTTTTAGAGTGGGGACCACACTTTCATATATCCTTTTTACTGTTACAAAGAGGTAAGAGTTTTATAGAGACAAAGTTCTAGAAAGTTTTTTTGCAATGATGAAAATTTCTCAGCCAAACGTTTAGGGTTGGCTTCAATGTGCACTACAAAAGCAGAAATGGAAGTTGAAGACAACGAGTTGTGACAAAAGTGCATAGATCATTATACCATTCCACGACCATTGCTTTTCCCAGAATATGTTATAGGGCAAGTAGAATATCGATTTCCTCCCTCCACTCAATCAAGAGGGTTTGAAAAGCAATTCAATGCGCTAGAACATCAAGCATTTACAGTTTTTTGAATTAGGTTCCACATCTGATTTCATTCTACCTTGCAAGTTTTTGTCATATTCTTAGTTTGCAAAATTAACATTCATCTCTTATTCTATTCCATCTTGTATGTGTCTTCTATTTGTGTCCTTGCACCTTCAATTCTTTCATTAATCATTGCAATCATATCCCCCTTCTCTTTGATGAGGAGATCCATAGCTAGGGTTGCCAAATTGCTACACATGTGTAACAAAAAGCTCGCCCTACTTCCACTCGACAACAAGAAGTGCGCAGAACACTGGCACTCATCTAAATACATCTACTTGCTTTCTTTTTCAAATTCTACAACAATATTCTGATGAGATAACGAATATCAATCAGTGGTTCAACTTAATCATCATTATGTTTAATTATGTTCAATTCAACCTAATAAAAACCTCTCAACTAAATTATAATGGATTAGGGATTTAGGTTTAAGTATCTGGGTTACTACGTTGTTTTTATGTGTAATTACATCCTACAATAGTTCATAACCTTCATAAAGCATCATCATTTAGGATAACTAGGTGCGGCACAAATATTAGCAATATAGAATGAAATTGAATTTCGTAAAAACATTAGTAATCCTCATAGTTTAACTATTTGGTTTCTAGAATCAGGATGTCATCTAAAAGCTTTGGAACCAAACCCAAAAAAGCAAATTGAATAATTCCAAGTCCAGGAAGAAATTATTCATATATGCAAGGTATGAATTCAGAAAGCCTCAATCATGAAGATACAATAGAAAATACATGGCTCAAAATCTTCAAAACAAAGGAACAACTTTGATCGCAATTCGCATCTATTATTCAAAAATGATAAGTTGTTCACATTTGAAGTATGTCAAGTTGGAATTCATTGAAGTATGTCCATGTGGAATTAGTCATATATTTTGTTGGTTGTTGGATGTTTTGTTTCTTTGAATTTTATTGTATTCAACTATCAATTTTACATTGCAATTTAAAATCTCACTATAATTTAATGAAACATCTCTCATCTAGTCCAAAGAAACAATATCGCTTAAAACTATACAAGGATACAAGGATTTATTATAAATATATGAATTAGAAATTGAAAATTCTATTGTATGATAAATTACATGATTATATTTAAAGTAGGCACTGCACATATGTTACTATGAGATCATTTTAAATGTTCATTGAATTGGCATTTATTGGTGTACAATGAAGGAATGAATATAATTAGGGTGGACACCCTTTTCATGATTGAAGAGTCAAAAAAAGATTCATTTTCTATTTCTTCTTTCAATTTTTATATATATATATTTCATTTTTTCCCTAAATAATTGAGCTTCATGTTGAAGGATTGAAGAAACACCTAGTGGCAGCCATCATGTGTTTTTTTTAATTTTGAAGGATGAAAAAATGCCTGGCAATTGCCAAGCATTTTTTTGGTTTAATAAATTGAAGAAATGTGTTTATGGAATAATGAAAAAACACCTAGTAGACACCAAGAGGTTTTTCGATTTGAAGGATGAAAAAATGTCTAGTGGTTGCTAGGCGTTTTTCTAATTTTGAAGGATAAAATGCATGGTAGTCGCCAAGCGTTTTTCCAAATTTGATGGATGCAAAAACATTTGTTGGCTACCAAGTGTTTTTCCTATTTTGAAGGAAACACCTACTAGTTGCTAAGTGTTTTTTCAAATTTTAAGGATAAAAAATGCCAAGTGGCTGCTAGGCATTTAAAAAAAAGATTACAGATGAAAAAAAGCTTGGTGGCCATAGGGGTCTTTTCACCTTTAATTGATGTCAGAACATTTGGAAGTCGCCAAACGTTTTTAGGTTGGAAGATGTAAATCCTCTTGGAGGAAACCATGAGTTTTTTATTTAGTAAGATGAGAAATTTATTATTGGCCTTTAAACATCCTTTAGGTGTAGAATGATGAAAAAAATCCTAGCGGTCACCATGTGTTTTTTTCAAGCAAAAAGGTGAAAAATTTCCTTGAGGTCATCAAGCTTTTATTCCGGGCCAATGGATGATAAATCTCATGGTGACTGAATATGTTTTTGGTGAATCGACTAGCTAGAAGCCATTTGGAGTGGGGAATTTTACTTGAAAAACAATCCTCCAACTTTCCTAATATAAATGTTCAAATTTTTTTCTTAGAAGTCTAGCGTTTGGCTTATGTTGGTCAATTTGATCTCAATTTTGTGTTCTTCTAGATTTTATGAAAACATGGCTAACAAAATCATATTTGGGAATAATCTTGAAATCTGGGACTCATGGGAAAGTGAAAGGGTCATGATAGGAAATGGAACTTGTAGAAATCCATCTTTTATTCTAGTACATGTTGTTTCAAGGGTAGAAACTTGCGTAATTATTTTTATTGAAACTACGTTTGAAGCCTTTGAGGAGTGTAAGATTTTTGTTTTAATGCCAATTGCTAGATATGTCGGGTTAGCTATTGGAATGGAAGTATTTTAACCTTTGAAGGATTTATCTTGGATGATGTTGTGACTACCATAGGGTTACAGTAATGTTATGTTTCCATGGATGATTGTAATAATCTTGGGAAGAAAAGAGTTTCATGTTGTGATGCATATTTGCTTGAATTCATTTCTAAAAATGTTGATGAAGTTGAAGAATTGGGAGACATGCAAGATGGTTTTTGTGATAAGGAAATTAATTTGGAATTGAATTTTGCATCTAACAAGCATGTGGAATGCTCTATTGGGGCATTTGGATCTAATTTTGACAATGATGAAGGAATTAAGGACAAAGTGGCGATAGGATGTGACGAAAGAGAAAACGAGGAAATTCTAACATAATATTAGGAGTAGGAAGAGGAAGCAAGTAAGCGATGATGTGAGGATGAATGTGGCAAGCAATATGTGGATGACTAGGGCGTGGGTAATTCAAATATTGCAGGAAGTTGTAGGTTTCAGTGGAGAGGAATTGAATGTGATCTTTTAATTGATGATGATGTTTTCATTGCCAAAGGTTGGGTTATAGCATGCAACTCTATGGAGGCAATTCTAGACAATTAGTTTAATGAGGATCATGTTGGGTTATGTCTATTGTCCTGGTACTATGTCAAAAGTCATGATGATTTGGAAGTGGCCATTGTCTCAAATTATTTTTAACGACTATTCTTTACAAAAACATCTCATGACACATAATAAAAGCCATGTTCTAGATGTTGATGAGCTGGGAACAATGGGAATGAAATATATATATATACTTTTCATAAGAGGAAACAAGGCTCATGTGATTCTAAAGGTGCTTTTTCTACGATTGACAAGGTTTTGTTTAAAGAGTTTGTGTAAAATGTGAGTGGATTGACATGTTGTGGGTTGAATTATTGCCAACATTTCCTTCATGAAAAGACATTGTTCTTGAGGCATGAGTTTTGGAGCTTATCATTTGAGAACTCAAGAACCTATGGATTAGATATTCCAAGAAGGTTGCATATGAAAAGAGGCATTAAGTAACGAAAATATCTCACTATGCAACGTGTGGATATTTGTGAAACTACTTGGTATAAGATCATTTGTGTGTCTAGGTCAATGTATATGTTGTACAAGTCTAGTACCAAATGAGGTTATCAAATTCTGCCACATGGTAATAAGGGTACACATAAATTACAAATATCAATTACAAAGCAAGCATAATAAAATATTCAATCATTAATCGACTTGTCTACGGATACATGCCACATCACATGAAAGGTGCATTGGAAATGGTAGACAAAATGTGTGACGTTTATTGAATCTTGGAAGAGTCTTCAAGAGCAAAATAATCAAGTAATTGGATAGATGGATTGTCATTTGGATTGGTAGTGATTGCATGTTTAAAGATGTTCGATTATTTCACCATTTGTTTTGTTGAAGCATTAGTTGATTTAGGATTTTGTTTACATTACTACATATAAGCAAGGAATTAAACATTGGAGGTATTTTGTGATTTGCTATGAATCAATTGAGGAAAAGACACCATCTAAATGTAGATGCGTGAAAACAAAGGTCAATTTTTGCAAAATGTACTATTTGTGGATCTCTTAAGGATTTAATATCCAAATTGGGAAAGCATAGCAATGATACAATTGAGTATGCAATGAAGTTTTAAAAAAGACATTTAGCACCAAAAATCATGTGGAAATTTATATCATACATGGAGGACAAAGTTTGTTTGATCAAAGGAAGGATTCCTTTTGCGTTATCCATGACAAAATGGATCACACCAAAACTACTATTCCAAGGTTCCAAGTGTGTAACAAATTGATTTTTGGGTTTGGACAATACCTATTATTCTTATAAGTATGATAGCCCATGGACATGAGGATGAAAGATATGCTCAATATTCGAATGAGTTGTGGCTAAACAATCCCAATTTCACAATTGGCTCTTTGTTGCGGCTCTCTTTCACACTTAAAAAATGGCCTTGGTTGTAGAGTCAAAATTATTATTTGAGGAACCCCCACAAAACTCATTATTTGCGCATCTTCTACAAGGAAAATCACATTGTGTATGTGAATTATGCATGTTAGAAAAAATTATTGGTGTGAAACCATTGCTAAATAATTGCTTCTCCAAATGGATAATTGTGAAAGACAACAAAAATCAGCATTTGTTGACATTTTTTTCATTGTTAATTACAAAGGATGTGTTTGAAGAAATGAAATTAGATTTTTTGTCATTGGCCATACACATGAATATATTGATGGATGTTTTGGGTATTTGTCAAATAAGTTAAAAGAACAAAATAATTATGTTTTGGTTGATTTGATGAGGGTGTTTATGGTCTCCCAAGAATGACCATTTATTCTTTAGTTGATTTAGGAGATTCCAAATTTTGAGTCTTGGGTAGTAGGTTGTTTAAAAAATGGTTTTGAGATTTTGGTACAAGGCATACTGATATGCATCTTTTTAGATTTTTTGTTGATTCATCGGGTTGACTTGTGATGCAATACAAAGTTTCTCCCATAGATCATGTATGGAGTCTTGTAGATGTGCTTATGATTAGATTATGGAAAGTTAATCCTAATGGGTCACCAAAATTACATGTGGGTGTCCCTAACCTTGTTCCTTACCATCCCATTTGGGGGCATTAATCCTTCCAAGTTTGTTGAGAGATAAAAGTTCATAAGTGTTGGACTATCCAAATACATGGATTTCTGGAAGGTGGGTATTGCACAAAGTGTAGATTATGAAATGAAGATGAAGTTGTATGTTGAGTATTAGGAGGATATCTTGTTACATTTATCTAAACCTTTACTTGGTCAAAGTTCTACCCTTTTAAAAGAGTTTTGGCCTTCAAGTAATTGGGTTGTCACCAAAAGAGAGGGTGACGAGACCCAACAGAGAATCTGACCACTAGTACGGGCCTAATCAGAGTGGTCTCCCTTCTTAATCTCCTGAGATAGACCACTCCCTTTGACCCTTTCTCTACAAACTCATCTCGGAATATTTCTACATGCATTCACTGATCTTTGGATAGGAACAGCTCATACATTCACAGATCAGCAGAACAGACAAACCGAATTCAAGACTTGCACCTTGCCATTCATGGAAATCTCCAAAGAGCACAATCTTTCTGGCTCCGGAGTATACATCAAAAATCAGACATCAATCAAGGTATGGCCTTTGAGGCTAGAGCTCTCCGTGTTCGCTCGATCCCTTGAGCTGCTAACCCACACCCCACTGAATGTTTCTATGCATTGTGCTCTCATTCCTATTGTCTGGAAACCCAACACCCGGAAACTCTTAGACCCAACTGCATTCTAAGACACCTGACTTTGATCAGTAAACACCAAGCTCCCATAAAGCTACTCAAGGTGACAGATTCTTATGCAAAGACGAACGACAGACTTCTGGCTTCAATCCTTCTCTTCACTCCTTCCCTGCAATCAACATTCTGTCCACCATAAGGATACCCTTCAAGGGTATCTGGTACTCACTCAAACCACTGCCTATAACACAGATGCAAGATCCTGGAACACATACTCTCCATCCCTCATTCTCACTCTCTCTTCAATATGCCCCCAAATCTACAGCTCGGACCCCTCATATCCTAGTCATTCCTTGGCATCAACCCTTCATATCAATTGCTTCCAAGGCATGCACAATTGCTCAACTCAGTCACTGGTGCAGCGGAGAACTTCAACAACAAGCCAAGCAGTTGCAAAGACAACCCGAGAAAGAAAACTCTCTACCCCCCCTGGATCCTCCTCATTCCTTGTCTTCCTCCCTAACCTTTCGAACCCAGCACCACTCCATGTCTGATTTCCAAGCTTCCTACACAAGCTTCCCATGCACCGTTGCCATCCTCACCTCCCCAAAATCATAAACCCCACCGCCTTCATTAAACCAATTTTCAGCGGGCTTAACTCTTAAACCCTTAAAACAAAATTGGCCTTCACATTACAGAAACCACAAACAGGTTCCCCGTTCGGTCACCCCCTGTCCAGTCATAGGGTATCCAACTATTTTAGGGTTTCATTATCCACCATTCTTGTCAATGTTGATCCAAAGGACCCAATTCAACGCCTTTATTGTGGGTCAAAAAACATGAAACCTTCAATTACGTACACCCCATTTAGAGATCTTAATGATGAGGATTTTGTTCTCGTTAGGTTGCATGATCCGAACCTTGTTTCTATTTTGGATGGGAAAAGCACAAGGTGATGTTGTGAAAGATGAAGAAAATGCATTTTTCAAAATGGTGAAGGTTCAATGGTGGGTCCCTGTGAAAAAGGGCACAAATATGAATGAACGAAATCTATATGAGGATTGTTAGAATGGAAAATGGAAATGTAATTTTGTAGATCCAGAACAATGGCTGAACATTTCATATGTTTTTTTTTCATTTCTAATCTGAAAAAATATATCAAACAAAAGTCAACTTTCTATTCATGTTGCTTGTGCTAGTAGGGTTAAAGTAAATCTCGATGTTGCCAATGCATCTAGTAATGTGTGAAGGATCTTTTGGACTTGGATGAAATTGTGTTCTTGATTTCTTAGAGCTTTTTATATCATTAACTTGATCTCAATGTTGTTTAATAAATTTATTCATGGTATGAAATTATATTTGTATATTCTTGGACAATGATGATCAATAATCTTTTTTCTTACATCTTAACCCTAATCCCTTGTGGCCACCAAGCATCCTCTTTTATCATTTTTGGCATATAACCCCGAATTTATTAATGATTGTGTTTTTTGTTTTTTTTTTTTTTTTTTTTTTTTTGTATTGAATGAAGTGTATTATTTAATCAATTTGTTCATTATAGAAAATTTCGTGTAGATTCTTGGATAATCATAATCAATGATATTTGTTGTTGCATTTAAACCTTAATTTTTAATGCCCACCACTCTTGAATTTTTTCTTTCATGGCATTGAATTTGAATGTATTGATAATGTTTTTATTTGTGTGTTTATTTATGTTTGATGTGGCATATTTTTCAAGTAATGTTTTGATCCCTAAAAATTATATTTGTATATCTTTAAACAATTGCGGTTGATGATTTATTTTATTTTTTTACCTTAACCCTCATCCTTGGTGGCCACCTATTGTTCATTTTTTCTTTCGTGGAATAATGTGCAAAAATAATTTTTTAAAAATTATTGTAGAAAATTGTTTGTGTATATTCTTGGATACTTGTTATCAATTATATTATATTTTCAACCTTAACCCTAATCCCTAGTGGCCACATGTGTTTGCTTTTTTCTTTCATGTAATTGAGTCACCTAAAATTATTAATGAAATTTTTGTTATTATATGAACAAGAACTTTGGATCCATCAACAATATTGCAATTGATGAATTAGTTCATTTTGTGATTGATTCTTTGTAATTTAGTAAATAAGATTTTTGTTTCTCATGGATAGGAGCATAATTTGACTTCCAATTTTGATAATGAATAACCTATAATTTCCACTTCGTGGGCATAAGGCAAAAAAATGTTTGAAACAAAAATTTGTTTACATGGGTGTTAGATTTTTGAATGATTGTTGTTTTTACTTGAATATAAAGTTACATTTGTTAAATCTAATGGCCACCAAGCGGAGTTCATACTATCCACTAGGTTGGATAAAGTCCTAAATTAATTAAACATGTGTTAAAGGCAAAAAAATATTAAGGATGCTTGTTAGCACAAAATTATAAGAATACAATAAAATAAGGATGGAAAAGGCCAATTACAAGTAGGAATGGATAAATTAAAATACCACTAAATTCAAAGTTTTCTTTAGCAATAGGAAGATAATTAAAAAGGTTAGAAAGATGTGAAAATAACATGAGAAGAACACATTATCATAAATATGGAAATCAAATAAACTAGCAATCATGAGAAGATTTGGTAGGAAGTGACAAATATCAAAAATATGACAAGGTGGAACCACCAAGTCATTAACTGATATCAAATTAATCTAACTAATTAATGGTCCTTTTAAAATGTCATATCAAATCCAACAAAAACATCATTCCACATACGTCATTGGTGTATGGTGACATGGGGTTTACACAATGGTCAAACATAATAAATAACCATTTAATCCCTATCATGAAATCACTACATCATTGTTTAACTCCAACAAGTACAAATAGTAAATATGAACAACAAAATAGGCTTCAAGCCCCAGGGTACAACGTACCATGGTACAACAAATCGTCTTTTCCATAAGTGTACAAAAATGGAACTTGTTAGTTAAATAGTTAATAATTCATTATTAGTTGTACTCTGAAGCTTAACTCATTGTCCATATTTACTTATGGGAGTTAGATGGTGGTGTAATGGTTTATTCTAGTTCATGCGTCTTTATTGTACCATGATTTCATTACCATCACTTGATTATCCTATTTGAATGGCAGTGAAATCTTTCTGATACGTCTGACTATCACAAAGATACATGTTTCATGTGATTCAAGAATTTAGAAAATTAATGGAACTTTTAATTTCCATTTGATCTCTCAACACCAAATGTTATCAAACCATTAGTAACTTTTATTTAATCCATTTATGGATTCGCATGAGCCTCAACAAACAGATAGAAAAATGGAAAGTCCGAATTAAAAAATGGGAAAGCTTTTTTGAATTGGTAATCGTTTAGTATAAATTCCTTGAATGGTTAAGGGTAGACTAGAAACAGAGGTACATGTGGCAAATGAGGACATGTCCTAAATAAAAAAGTATAAAAGCCCGTGAGAAGATGTGAAAAAACATGTTCTAGATGCGAAAGGTTAGTGAACTTTTAACCAAAGTTCAATAGAGAATAAGAAAAAGGCACGACAACAATTGAACCCATATCAAAGTGTGACAACATAGTTTAATGATGGCACCAAAGGAAATAGGGAGATGCCCTTTGTGAATAGTTAGACAAGAGGTGTGAATTATTTGTAAGAATTAATATTTGGATGTTAGACTGGGGAATCAAAATGTGCAATTTTGTATGCTTGGATCACTTTCTGTTGTTAAACATTTCATTGTGTATATGTGAAGGAAATAAAAGTATTAGGAAGGGGAAAGGAGCTTGATTTCTTTGAAGGGAAAAAGGAATTGGTCGAGGTAAGATTATGCACTATTGGATGAAATGTACTACACTATGAATGGAAAATATTTTGAATGAATAAATTCCATTAGTTTTAATCAATGGATATTTTTCTTCAAAGGAGGAGGTAGAAATGGGGTATGGCACATGCAAATTCAAGGAATGATGGCAGCAACACACAAGGCACAAGCCATTGAATCCTTTGGTACTTCCCAACATAATTAAATTTGCGATTAGGGTCACAATTAAAAGTTCGAATTCAAATTGAGCTACATATTAGATGTCACCATTTAGGATGCATGATAATGTAAAATTTTATATAAACATGATACTTCAAAACAAGCTTTGCATCTATCTATGTCATATCAAGGTTTATAGCTTGATTCATGATGCTTAACCTTGAAATTGCTTAAGGATGGATAATTTCATGTAGCTCAATTTTGATAAAACTTAATTAGGTCAATTCGATATTCAACTAAGACATCCATCTAGTGTTTTTTAGATAGAATAATTCAAATTCCAATTTAATGTTCGGTTTATCGCTTAGTTCAAACCTTAGTTTATTGCTCATAGTTCATTGCTTCGTTCACAACTGAGTTCAACCCTTAATTCACTTAGTTAGTTTTTCAAGTTGGAGCCTTTTCTCAATAGCGGAGATGGCCGTTAAATAACAAGGTCCTAGTTCAAAGCTCATCGTGTTCCAATTCTTGAAAAAAAGCCAAAAGGGTTGTATTCATGATCAAGTCTACACATCAAGGACAATTTTGAGGATTGGTACCAAAAAACTCCCAACCATTTAAGACTTGCTTAGAAGGACATGATAGTCCTATAATTTGTATTATTTGGGAGGGATCTTTTTTTCAAACTTTGACCTTTTTAAAACCTTGCTTGTTTTTCGGAAAATTTTTCGTTTAAGCCATGCACCATATGGATTCGAAATGCCTTCAACACAAACCTTCATTGCAAATTATGTGCCACCTTTTTTTTCAAGTTTGAGCTTCTAAGTGTACTTGTTGTTATGTGAACCATTTGTTTTTCAAACACTCTATCAAGTTCTTATAATTTTATCAAATGTCAAGCTGCAATTTTTTTCTATAGCTTATAAGGGTAGACCCAATGTCTCATGACATAAATTGGTTTGTGCAAAATATGGGTTTGGCAACTAGAGGAGTGTTTGTTTTAAGTCTGACAAATTATGAAGTACCAACTTAAGACATTGAAGATTTTTTTGGGTTGAAGGTTTCAAATAATGGGTACAAGCATGATACAAAGGTCAATGCCAAGGTAGCAAAAAATGTTCTTGAGCTATACAAGTGCATGATAGGGAAGCGAAAGGTGATGAATGGACAAAGCAACAAATGTTTTGCATGTGGTGTTGTTTCTTGGTTGAAACATGGTACCAAGCTTGATTGGGCAAAATATGTTGTTGACTATGACAAATATAGTTTTTGAGTTGAGAGAAATGAAAATGGTGAATCTCGCTTGGCATGCAAAAAGTGGTGTTGTTGGTGTTGTGAAGAAGGTTCCATGACCCTCTAATTGTAGACATCCAAGGCCTATGTCTAAAGCCATCCATGGACAAACTCTCCAAAGCAACAATTGTCAAATTTTGACTAAGCTTGAGATAAACAAAAAACGTGAAAGTCCTAGGCCTTAAATGGGATGCAAAGGAGACCCAAGTTTGTAAGGATCTTCTATAGGGTAAGTGTTTGATGTTGGGAGGTGCTAAGAAGAGCATTTTTGTTGCTATTGTAAAAAAATGATGAGGCCATTACTATTGAGAGGAGGTTTTTGATTACATTAACAGATTTATGTATTGTACATGCAAAAGCTATTTACCAACTAACTTTGGCTAAAAATTTGTTGAAAATAACCATTTGATTGAGAAATCAATCTTCTACTATTGGTTTATTGAGGGATTTTAAAGGTTCTGTTTGTGAAATGAATTACATAGCACACGTTCAAGTCTAGAGCGAAATGTCTTTGTAGGGAGAAAATTTAAGCCTTGGACCTAACATTTCTGAATCTTTGCAAGGAATAAGTTTAGGTTTTGAACCTCACATTTCTAAAAGTGAGTTGAAAGATTTTGAGACTAGGAAGGAGTGTGCGTTAAACATTAAGAGTACCAAATGTCAAAATTGGGAAATCAGACACAAATTTGTGCTTATCAAAAGGCTAAAGTAGATGCCTCCATTTTGGAATTTGAAAAGAAGAAGATTAAGGGTTTCACAACTTGAATTTGAACTTACTATGCTTCAAGACACAATTAAAAAAATGTAAAAAGGGGGTGGGGTTGTGTTGTACCACAGCCCATACTTTGTGATACCAGTTGCAAATCCAACCTTAGTGATGGTAAATTTACTTTGTGCACCAACGAATGCCATGTTTGTGCTCAATGGTTTCCTTGTAAGGATGTTATTATTGCTAGTTGTGGGCACACATACCACCCATCTTGCATTCATACTATGCTAGTTCTCATGCATGTTGCAAGGTTAATGATTGTAAGAAAACATGGCACCCAAATTAGCTATTGTCCATGGGGATTTAGCCATTGAGTGAGGATGTTTTGACAAGCTTAAAAGCGTAATCACCAACGTGCATGTCATGGCTACAAAAATTGAAGGATGAGATTGTTGCTTTAAGTAAGGTCTTACTAATTCTCAACCTCTTGAATTTATGTCAAAGTTGTATTGAGGTTCAATTTTCATCATTGAAGCTTTTAGGTTAGATTGTTTACCTTATTGCTTAAAGAACTTGAATCAAAAGTTTGGTTTTCTTGTGGTTGGAACCTTAATTAGGAATCAAAACAAATTTTGAATTGTTTGAAAGTCCATAACATTTTTAGTTCATGAGTCTAGACATCAGATTTGGTCTCATGTAAGTCCAAGATTAGTCCATTGTCATCAAAATTGAAGAATTTTTGCCTTGTAAATCCTTAGTTAAGTCCATTAGAAGTTGATAAAGAAAATATAGTAGACTAGTGTTTGAAAGTCCATTCTAGTTCTAAAAATTGTCCTAAGAATTGGAATTCTAAGATCCACCAAGTATGGAATTTGTTTTTAAGTCCTTACAAATGACTTGAGGTCCATGAGATTGATTCTTTAATTTCAAGTCTTATCCTCGCATGGTTCCATATTGTTCTTGAATTGCCTTTTGGTTCCTTGGGTGTATTTCCTAGAGGTCTTGAACTTTCTTTGTATTCCTGATAGTTCCTTGAACTTGATATCCTAGAAGGCCTTATAGTCATGGTCTTCCTTTTCATCATCTATTGTCCTGAATTTCCTTTGTGTTCAATCATCTTGTGTTCTTGACATTTCATAACTTGATGTCTGAGAATGCCTTTAATCTTGGGTTTTCCTTTCAAATGATGTGATGTTTTGAATTGCCTTCAAATGTTGCTTTCATTCTTTGTGTCCATGATTCACATTTGTAGGTTTAAAGTCCTAAATTGCTTTCATTTTCCTTGGAGTCCTTTTAACATTTGATGTCCTAATTTGCCATGGTGTTATTTGTTTTCAAGTTGATGACAATTCCTTCTTGATGTCTTAATTTTTCATGGCAATTTATCATATATTCATGTTAATTCACATTTTGGTGTGAAACTAATATTTTCATTATCTCAAATAGTCTTTGTGTAAGGGTTGATTAAGCAAAAGATGGATTCATGTTTGTAGGCTCAACATTTGAGATAATTCAAGGTGATTTGCAAAACATTATGAACAACACAAATACCTTATGGTCAAGTTATCATGCTACATATCACATTGAGTCCCAAGTTACCCCCATGGATTCCAATATGTTAGAAGATTTTGAGCCAAACAAGGAAGACAACTCAAAGGCTTTTTTGATCACAAAGTCTTTCACTTGGAGTTTAGATACAATGCTTCCACATATATGCATGGTGTATAATTTCAACAGTTTAGGTGTCATATTGTAAGTACAATCATCTTCAATCTATCAAATTCCATCTTTTAGAATTATTTCACACAACATGAACATGATTTATAACTTTCTATAATTACATGTTTTAAGATTGTCAACATTCAAGCTCTTGTTTCAATTGCATGATTACAAGGCCATTCAAGAAATGCCTTGTTTATGATAAAGATATCCAAGGTTGGACTCGGTCTACACATTCAATTTCAAAAGGGGAGGTCACAAGCCCTTTCAAACACTTTAAACCTTTTGTGCTTCCAAACCAAGAATCCAAAAGTTTAGGGTTTAAGGGTTTGAACTGAGCTACAACTTTTGACATTAATGTAGTACCTACCTTTCAAGTTGACCACAAGAAAACATTGGCTGTTGTAAAAGTTGAAGAACTTGCAAATAGCCAAGCATGGAGATATGCAAGATAAAAGAGGTTGATTTTGACTTTGATAAAGGTGATTCCTCATCTGAGTTCGAAGATATTAAGCTTGCATTGGTGCACCATCCAATTCAAGTAATATTACCAAGGGAGGCCAAGAATGTTGATTTCATGGATGGTTCACATGATTCAATCCATAATCAGATGATGGGGAAAATACTTCATGGAAACCAGCAACTCTAAAGTCCACTGGAAAAGGTTTTGTTGAGATGTTAAATACTCATGTTCATGAAGCTTTGGAAAAGCCAAAGGCAATTTCAAACCAAGGTTCAGGTTCACAACTTCAAGAATACCAAAATAAGGATAAATGAAGAAGGTAAAAAGACCAAACCTTGTCTATCCAACTTTTGCTTGCTCCACTAAAAAAACCAAAAGACTTGAGACTGTCATCATCAAATCTAAGCCAATTAAAAAGAAATTTAAAAAATAATGCTATCTATGTACATAGATCTAGATCCATTAGCATGTGCACTTAAGGAACATAGTTGCCACTTTCATTGCAAATGTGGAACTATTATAACATTAATGGAGACCTTACATGATACAATAGGTTAGTCTGCCATTTCTTTAGTCAAGTTTGTCAAGTTTCATGTCATCACTTTTATTTTGTTTTATAGCACTAGAAGAGGAATTGAACCTCTAGCCTTCATTGGTTATTGCACTAGCAACCCTGATGTTTTGCAACCACACATGTTATTATATACATCACAATTCAAGTTGCCCAACCCGTAACCTATTTCCAACGTAATCCGTGAGTATACACATTGGTATGCATATTGATCTTGGGTTTAAGTTGTGTGTACACACTAATCTTGCCAAACATTGTATAATAAGTTAGCATAAAAGCATTAACACCTTGTCTAAAAGTCTATAAGCAAAGGTAATTACTGAAGGGAAATGGCCATTATATTACTGGACAAATGGTCACCTTGCTTCAAGCTTCTTAGTCACATATCAACTTTCAAAATTTGGCCCTAAGGTTAAGTTATCCTATCAATGTAGCAATGATAATCTTATGATAAAAAAACATCTCAAACCAAGAACACATAGATGCACATATATATTATGGTTTATCCTACTAATAGGTTGTGAGGCAACTTTTGTCCCTCTACCTCCGGTTCTACAAGGTGACTATGCTTGAAAGCACAAATGCTACCAATGAAGGACGAATGCGAATGTATGTCTAGTTATTAGGTTGCGTTCGTAGATGAAGTTAATTATTTTGCCTTCCAAGCATCATTCACAATTCAACATTGATAGATTCGTTATTTAGATTCACACATT
>Ga0209611_10000511_pt1 | contig 58423 bp, 45 predicted proteins | sample S1TSphgellanicum_3_FD_187693 | JGI IMG/M metagenome (GOLD analysis project Ga0209611, IMG submission 187693) | Host-associated microbial communities from peat moss isolated from Minnesota, USA - S1T2_Fc - Sphagnum magellanicum MG (SPAdes) (version 2) | ecosystem: Host-associated > Plants > Peat...
ATTTTAAACATTTAAGTTCTAAGAGCTTTTCAATGGTATAAGGAACTTTTCAATCTGATGAGTTTTGACCCCTGAAATTGCCTTCTGAATATTCAAGAGTCCATTAGGAGTCCAACTTCCAAAGTGAGAATTCACTTGGGAATGTGGGGGTTCATTCCCTCACACTCTCCTACACTCCTAGGAGCATGAAATGTGACTCCCGGGCTTCATCCTTGGCCCGCACCTTCGCAAACCCTTGTTTTGGTCATGGGCCCAAAGTTAGGGTTGCGACAACAAATATACATGTATGGACTTGAAAATGTGGTATGTCATATCCATTATATAATTTTTACAGCTAAAGTTCATTATGTATATGACCATGTACATGTTATATATGTCCATGTATTACAAATACACATGTAGACCATCTCCATTAGATAGTCCATGCACTTGAAGTTAGACTAATAAACTGATAAATCCTCATTATAATAAAATTGCTCAAACTAATTATCAATTCACTTGGCTTTCAAGCAAAAAATGAATGGCACATTCTTCATATTGTTTGGGTCTAATGTGCTTGTGTGCAACATCTTTTTTATTGGGACCAACTCGTGTTTCGAAAGTCCACCACAAACGAACCTTATTTTTGGTTTCCTTTTCAAGTCCATCAAGTCATTTTTTCCTTTGAAAAAAGGCCCATGGAAACACTCCAAAAATTTGAATAGACCAACGTTGCTCCATGGCACGATGAAGGTTACTTCTTTTGGTACCAATTTTTTGAAATTCCACTCACATTTGATTCATGTGTGTTTATAGTTGCATCCAACAAAACACCTTTGTGTGCCAACAAATTATTTAAGGTACACCTCTTGACTTGACACAATTCGTTTTTGAAATTTTGAATGAAAGCCAATTGTGCCTTTGCATCCTAAGGCTTTGGATAATATTCTGGTAAAAGTGCTATAATTGTTTCATGTTGCAACACTTTCACCAACACAACCTACTTATTATCATGACTTGTAATTTGTCCAAATTCCTTTGCCAACAAATTAACAATTTTCAAAGCAAGCTTATTAACATCCCTAGGGTTTAACTCTTCATGTGGGTTAGACTCACGAATATTGTATAGGTTTTTTTGAGCCCTTTCATTGATTTGCCTCAATCTTACTTTTCAATCTTGTTGGTGAACTCTAACAGCTTCCCTAACATTGGTCACATTGGCAGTTTCTACTTCTGCCAACTTTGCAGCTTTTGTAGTTACTATAGTTGCCTATTGGGCCCTTACAGATGGCCAAGGTCTATGATGGTTGTGTTTTTTTTTAGAATTTCCCATTTTAGCAAATAATTAATCTTGCCAACATCATATCAAAGGTCAAAATGTGATCAACAAAACATGTTAATCATAACCTATGAAGCCCATGCATTTGGCCCTAGTCTTTAACAACCTTCTTTTTGTTTTTGAACCCTGAAATTGCAAATGCAAACCTAGTAGACACATTGAATTGGTGTAAACATACTAGCATATATTGTTTTGTTCCATTGCATGAAATTACAAATAAAGTAATTTTCATTTCTAAGTTTGAAAAATGTCTAGTGTAGAATTATACATATTTTAGCAAACTCAAACATATGATTAATAAATGTTGTGTTGAATGTTCATATAATAAACAACCACCCACTTCATCTATAACAATTCATTAGTTTGTTCACAAAGTTTGCAAGCATCTAGTGATATTGGTGAAACAATAAATGGCCATGATGAATTACCTTAGGCAAACAATCAAAAGCTTTTGCCTTTGCCAATTTTACAACATGTATTGTAATTACATTCCAATCTTGAACAAATTTTTTTTCATGCTTGATCCTTAGAATTACATATACATATTCTAACAAACATTAGTAAATAGTTAGGTGCCTGCTTGGGTACACAATCTATAACATTAACATGTAATAATATATACTTTGAATCTAGAGAGATTATTTGACAATACATAGGGGCATGTATTTAAAGTACAAAGATTATATTGAAATGTACATGCATAGTATAAAGACATGCAAAATGTATAAGGTCATATACCAAATGTATTTGAACTGCACAAATTTATAATTGGAGACAACATTATCATACTTCAACTACAGACATGTATATTTATAGTACATAGACATACACACAACATACCTATTCATTTCAGAAAATGAATTATACCAAGGGATTTCTTAATGGGCCTTTAATTTGTGCATAATTTTTTGTTGATAATTTTCTTCCTGCATTTCAAAGTTGCCCATCTAGAATTAAAAATTGGATAGCAAGGGTTTGAAACTCCAAAACCTTATTTTGTCAAGCCTTGCAAGGAGTGTAATGTTTGCTGTTGCAAATATCATGTGGAGTTGGATTTGTTGAAGCATGGGATAAATAACATGAGAGATGCTTAAAAAGGTTATCATGTTGCCAATATCTGCGAGTGTGATTGTGATGTTTGTAGAGGGTCTAATTTTGACTTACATTGTCAAGCCCATGATAAGATATATTCTAGGGTCACTAGGTTGTGGGAATATTGTCTTTATCCCAAACTAGAATTGTAAGAATGGCATAAGCTAGAATGCCTGATGGGAGATTGTCATGAATGTGGAGCAAGTACCTTACCTATTTGCCCTAACGAAACTTTGCCTACTAATGACTTGTTGGTTTCATAGAAACGTTTTCAATAAGAACTCATTGGGGTAGGTGAAGATGGAATACCTAAGAAGCAGATTAAATAATGCTTCAAGGAGACTTCAACTTCTTCATTCCTCGACTACTTACAACCTAACCTACAAAGGTTTGTGACCCACAATTTCATTGCAAGATGGGAAGATGTGTAGTGTAGGTTGAATATGGATAGTTTGCCTACAAACACAATCTTGTCCCATATTGATTTTGTAGAGAATTACAATTTTGAAATGCAAAATGAAATTTAGTCCATACATTGGCATTCATTTCAAGTTACCATCCTAGTTCACATCACTTTTTTAGTAGACCAGACTACTGGAGAAGGGGATAATGACAAAAAAATCATCAAGGAGACGCACTTCTCTGTTTCATATGACAAGGGCATGACACCTTGTTTATGCAACATTGTTTTCTGATGCATTGGGATTAGTTGTCATCTTGTGGAATCAAACCAACACACCATTGGGTATGGAGTGATGGGTGTGCTAGGCAATTCAAAGGGTGTCAAACAATGTACTTTGTTGTTTGATACCTTGGTCTTACGCATATACTAATGGGTGTAGTATGACTTGGAGTTTCTTTGGGATAGGGCGTGGGAAGGGGAATGAGATGGACCAGGGGCTATGGTGAAGCAAGCTTTAAAGAATGAACAAATTCACAACCCTGAAAGGAGGCTACAAAACATTAAAGAATGTGTACAATTCCTTACCAACATAATGTCTTCTTGTGTGCATTCATCTTATGAAACCTCTCGAGGAACAATTTTTAGGTTCTATTAGGCTCGAGGAGATTGATAAAAGCAATTTTTATGCTTGTGATAACATTCTTGTCTCTAGTAAATTCCATTCTATTTATGTTTTTGTTATCTTTGACCCAACAAGGCTTGTAGTAAGGCCTCTTGCATGTTTTTATGCATTTTGTCTTGAAAGGGATTAGTAGCATTGTTTAAATCAAAGCCATGTTCCTAATTGGAAGCTTGTTAAGATTTTCCCTAAAGACACACAATTTGTGTAGGCCAACATGGAGGAAGTTGAAGAACTGGGTTTGAAAGGCCCAGAAGATGGACAAGAGATGGGAGACCTCATATGGATTGGGGACAATTTTGGTGTTCCAACTGAAGAAGGCAATCAAGAAGATGTGGACTTTTATATTTTGCAATGTCAACGAATAAAACATGTTGTATGATAAGCATTCACCTATGTATGGGGATGTTCATTTGAAGTCGATGATTATGTTGTGGTTGGTACTTACTACCAGAAGTGGGGCCATGGTGATAATTGTTATATGTATTTGGCAAATGCATAGGTGGTTTATATTGGTGTTGATTTAGTCCTAGCATGCAAGTTCTCTATGCTACCTACCCATCATAGAGTGAAAGGAGATGAACCGGTTTATCAACTCTTAGAAGAAACATTGGAAATTATCCAATCAAGCTTGGAAAATGCATAAGTTGAGAGTTTCAATTAAGGCATAATGCACAAAGTTTAGAATTTTCCTTGCTAGAATTATATGTGCATGGCCAAAGGTGATAATCATAGTGATGTTTTTGTTTTTTTTTGTTGCACAAGGTTTAGGGTTTGTACTTGATGCCAACCAAACTCAAGTTGATCATTTTGAATGTTTTTTATAAATTTTGAGTGTAGCTATAGTGTTGCATAATTCAAACCTATTCTTAATTTTTTTGGTTTGCAAGATTTCTAATTTAGCCACATGTAATTTATTGCCGGTTGCCATATCCTTCCAACAATTGAAAGACAAGATCAAATCGCAATTTTTTGAATCAATGGCAGATAAATGGGTTTGATGCAAATATGTCAAAATTTATAATCAATGTGACCCCCAAGGATAGTACAAAATCGACTTCGTGCATGTCGTACAAATTTACATATCAATTTCCATTATAAATTGATCCAAGTTAATGCTTAAATCAATGCCCTCAAAGCAAGTAGTCTAGTGTATAAAACACCTTTAATCAATGTTAGAATCTAAAGCAACAAAAGCTTGCATAATACCAAAAAATGAGTATTCTGGAAAAATATAAATAGGGTTGTTGCCAAAAACCCTATGGTTGGAAGGTAACATAGGGAACTTTACGAACCTAATATGGGAGAGATGCAAAAAAACTATTGGAAACTTCCATAGAAAGACATAACTAGCTTCACATGTGCCCCATTTCTAATAGTACTTCCTTGCCACAATGACATCACTTTCTTTGAAATTTGTCTTCAGCATCCATAAAATCCTTCCTCACAATTTGGATAGCTTGTGTGCAAAACACAATGTAGAAATCTGCATCTTCCTCATTGTTTTTTTCAACATTAACTGTAAAGTTATCACCTACCTCTAAGCAACTGGCCAATTACTCACCGCATCCACCAAATTCATCCCATTCCTCTTCATTTGTACTTGTTTGAATGGCAGAACAGATCTAGGCACAATTATTGGAATTTAATATTTCAATATCCCAAGGCTTATGCTAGATTCCCACAAGCTAAAAAGTTGGAATCCAAACCATGAAAGCAGAAACAAGCTAGATCTTTCTTTAGTAGCTTGTTTACATCATTACTACTGAAAGATTTAGCAGAATGTATTTTTCGATTTCATCTTAATGTTGTCACATGTGTAAATGTTTTGTCAATCAACATCTGCAATTTTTGCAAGCTAAAAAACACGTGCTACTTGCCTCATTTGTCATGTATATGATGTTTCAGGTCATGTGTTCAAATGTTCCCGCATAAATGTCACTGCATCTTTAACATTCTACAATTTGGGGCTAATTGCATCTAATTGTGCTTGTCAGAGATATTTCTTCAAAATAGTTCCAGCACCATCATGAGGCCCTTTGCCATGACTTGTGCCAAAAACTCCACAATAGGCTACATCCTCTATTTGGAAATGGGTAATGACTAAGAAATAACCATGGGGTTTTGCTCTTAAGTTGTGAAGAACAACCATTTAACCAAATGTAATGTTGTTTAAGTTGGAAATTGTTATCCACCATACTTTGCCAATGCAAAAGTAAGCAGTGTTGAATGAAATAACTATCATGGGACTTGTCATCACTTATGTAAAAATACTTCATAAGTACCTATGAACCATCATCATGTGGATCTGGGTTTGGATTCCACTATTAGGTAATGTGCACCAAGATTGTCACTTGGTAATTGTGCTAGTGCATATTTTGCACTTCATTCTAAACCTCAAACTATATATTTTTAGCAAAGTTAATCATTGACACAATTGTGTCATTAAAAAGTGTTTCAGATAGTTCTTAAAATATGTGTCTTGCCATTAAGATACAAAATTGTGGCAGACAAAGTATTGGAGTTTTGGCTTGAAGTATTTTATGAATTCATCAGATGATGTGGACTTGTAAACAAGTGTCAATTTCTTTTAGCTCTTCTTCTAGATCTTCGCCTCCCCTTTCTTGGTTAAAGTGCTTCTAATTAACAAGGTGTCTAGATGACCCTTCCTCCTCTACTAAACAAATTGCAAAGTTTTCAACTCCACAATTATCATTCACCAAGTAAGCATTCTTGAACATGCCATTCTAAAAACTCATCATGGGGGCAAACAATTGATTCCCAAAGTACAATAAGCCCTACATATGTAGTAGAAGTACATGTACATCCATTAAAGCCTTCAATACAAATACATTCACAAATCTCATCATAGTTGTAGTCACACTGTGATTCAAAATGAATACCAAATTTCATTCACATGTAATTCAAACCTTGTTGGAGCTCATCAATCTCCACATGGTAGATGTAGCAACAGATGTTACATTCCTTCATCTTTTTCACAAAAAAAGGACATTGTGCATCAAAGGCCTTCTTTTTAATAATAATCTCTAGATGTTTTTGTTTAAAATGCATGTAAATTCCTTCTACATAGAAATGCATAGTCTAAAATAATGCAACAATGGTTTTCAACAAGTCTAATGTACTCCATGCAGTTAGTTTAGTTTTAGTTTGCAATCTTTATAACATCTTTTAGTCGAGTTGTAGTTAGTCCCTATATTCCTAATTTTCAATAGTTCAATTTTACTCCATAACTCCAAAATAGTCCATACTTAGTTCATTTTCAATCCACCCATAGTTTTTAGTAATTCCAATTTATAGTCCATAGTTTATTTTTACTCCATAGTCAATGCAAAACATCAATTAGTCCACAACAATTCCATAAATACTCCATAACATCACATTATGTCCAAAGTTGCACTACATTACATTGCATTATCACATTAGAGTCACAAAATTTTCCATAACATACTAACAATACTTGAAGTCCCTTCAAAGACCTACTTATCCACTAAGTCCATAAACAATATCTTTTAAGTCCAAGGACATCATCAAATGCCCATAAGTCTCCCCACATTCCAAACTAGTATTTTAAAGTCACAAACAGTCCATTGAAAGATAATTAACAAGGCTTCTTCTCCCTTCTAAGGTCCATTGTCCACAACATTAGGATTATTGTCCAAAGTCTACATCTGAATTCCACTTGAAGTCCAACCATACCATCAATTTTAGACAAGGTTCATTGAAACTCACCTTATGAATCCATACAAAACATAGTTGCATTGAGCATGTGCATAATCAAAGTCTATAAAAACTGAAAGAAATGTGACTTCAAAGACATGTACAAAAAGTAAAGAAAATTTATTCCAAATAACAACCTTATACAAATACCACAAAAGACTTATTACATAAAATGAACTTACACAATCATTATGTAAACTTAGTTTAATTGTCCCTATAATTATGTTGTTGGCTAATTAGAGGTATGTAAACACATAGATCTACAAGAAACTAACATACAAATTACATGACAAAGACAACTAGTACACACTACACAAAAGTATCTTGCTACAGCTCACATCAATTTATAATAGATCTAAGTATAAATTTGTCATAAGGACCTACTAAATAATGTAATGTCAAATGATATTACTCACCTAACTTTCCATCAAATATTAGGTTGGCTTCTCATCATGCTAGAAGGGTGATATTTGTTTATGCGTGAATTTTGTCTATCAAGACTTATCTTCATCTCAAAAACCCACCAAGCCACCATGATAGCAATTGTCACAACACTCAAAACATTTGATCTTTGTTTCTTTAGTGACAAAATACATGAGAAAATCCCACTCGGATCAAAATGCTTATGGCATTGTATTGCTAAGGACACATTACGATGATGGACATCTAAAATGTAGGACTTTTGTTTTAGCAATGAATATTTATCAATAGAGCTTATAACGGCTATCAATAAAGCATGTTTAATGGCTAGTTTTACAAATGTATAAGGATTTTTCACTACACCCAAGGAATTCTTCAAACCACTAATGATCTCATTTTGAGTCATAATTAGTGAGGCTTGCTTAGAAGTGGATTTTGGAATAAAACAAATAGCTTAAAAATTTTCCATCACTTTTGGATAACATTCTTCTTGGACACTAGAGGTCTTGGAAGGACATGTAATGCATTAGCAATGTATTGCACAATATCATGTGCAACCTTCCTCACCTCTTAATTTGTCACCACATCCTCCAAAGATTCATGAGCTATAACATGAGCATTTGCAATTTCTTTGAGATCACGTTTTCTAACCCTAAATTGATGTTGTCTCTTTACATTACTCTTTCAACTCCTCTCTAGTTTTGTGGGTTTAGGTTTTACCATTCTTGGGTTTCTATTGTGTTCTCTTTTATCACCCATTAAATCAAGGTGCACCATGCACGTTCAGTGCACTACATAGATGAGTAGGTTTCTCATTTTCAACACCTCCAGTCTTGTGTCCTATTCATTAGACAAGACACACATAACTTATATTAGAGAATCACATGGCCTTAATGCACATTGCAAGTTAATCAATTATCGTGCATGACATAGCAATAGTTCCAATTGTTTAAACAAAAACAACATTGAAAAGGACTTGACATAATTCAAAGTAATAAAAAAAATGCCAATTAAATGCCATTTACAAGCATAACTTGATAATACAAGGAGTTTTTGTGTACCTTACACATAATGGCAATGTACAACCCATTTTAGTATGTCCTCCTTTTAAGTGCCTTAATCAAACTTGTTGACTGCTAATAATTATCACCCATTGATTTGTGTAGCAAAATGTCAAGATGCATATGTAGAATGCCCAATCAAGCAATTTAGGCATAACACAATTAATTAGATGACTTAACATTACTTTCCCATAGAAAACAGGCTCCAAAAACCCATCTTTGTCGACATGTGGCAATCTTCACAAAGCTTCAAACTATTTTTCATTTAGATAAGAATATTGGAATAGTAATGTTGATGTGGAATAGAACATCAATTATATTTTTACTACATCCATATTTAGCCATCTTTGATTAACCCACTTGTTTTGATACATATTGACCATGTAATGCATGTTGACAAAGTTCTGCATCTAGTTTCCAAGGTTTGACAATCAAGGCACAACATTTATTAAATACATTCCATAACTTGCTCTATCAATTACTTCTAAGTGACTTCTTGTGAACACAAGTTCACTGTACATTCTCACACACAAGACATCATCAAGAAACAACACTTGAATTTTCACCTAGGTAGGAAAAGAAGCTTAATTAAACATGTTAGGAAATGTTACCTAGGATTATTGCATGTTCCTGATGCTTCTTCTATTTCTTCATCATCATGGTCAACATGAATACCTGGATTAGTTATTGAATGCTACTGATCCTGCTTCTATTTCTTCATCATTATGGTCACCAAGAGGAGGAATAAGCTTGAATGGGTTTACTACTTCAATGCCACAAGGTTGTGTTATTTCATGGGTGAAATTTGTTTAGACCACAAAAGAAGACAAAGCTTTGAACATTGGAGATAATGAAACTGTCACCTTTGTTTGTTGCTGATCTACAACAATGCAAAATTACATGATAATAACCATTGCCTTTTGGTTGCCAGTTTAAAATGCTATAATATTAGGCCACAAGTTGGCTTGTAAGCAAATTTGCAACTCAAGCAAACCAATGCTACCATGGAGGCATTGAGAGAAAAATTGGAGGTTAACCTCTTGGCAGGTAGTGACCAGACATAATTTTGATCATGCAAGTTCACTAAAACTTAAACCTTAGCCTACAGAACTATATGTTTTAGACTACTTTGAAAATAATAAGGGGAAATGACATTGCCATAATGTTATCCTTGTAATAGCATTAACCCCAACATGTAGTGTGCCTATAGTTATCAAGTATGAAAATTATGTAAATCAAGGAAAAGAATCTAAAACCTTGCATGATATTCATAACAACATAGGTTCTCAAAATCACAAAGGCACAATGTGAATGTCATCAAGGAAGTGCAAACTATGTGATGACCATCACCTCTGGGTAATTCTGCATTATAATGAGCCATTGCAACTGTAACCATTCTTGAAAAACACACTTGTAGATTTTTAACATAAATTGAGATTCAATATTAGTCATATATTTTATGTGATGTGAGTTTTTATATATTCAATAATAACATATTAAAAATTGAATTTATTCCATAAATATATGATGGTGGAAAAGGACTATTTTAGTGATGTAACCAATCCTGAGGTCTTGAATTTGGCACAAAACTTTGCGGAATTGAACCAAATCTTTTTGGGAAATTTTGCATAATATACAAATTGATCAATTATTACATTATACAAAATTTGGGATCATAATTTGATTTTTTTCTCTTTAATGCAGATTAAACAAGGATTTTACATACATATGAATGTTTTTAAACCAAGAAATTTAGTTTAAAAAACACACATGCTATTTTCCCATGTATTGGATTGACTAAATAGTCATGTATAAATTGAAAAATAGAATTGAAATTAAGTGTTTTGATCGTCATTTTGTGATTGGAATTTGTTATGTTACAATTTGTTATTAAAAGAAAAATAATATTCATGGATGATCTTATTAGGATGAAAAAATAATGATCGTTTCTGTAAAAGGGTTTTGAATTTGTATTAGTGTTAGGCCTTAAGCAAAGTTACATGGTGTTGTTAATGAACTTTAATGACCTTTGTTGTTGCCGAAGGGAATTTGAACAAGGCAAAGCTTCTACATATACATTGAGTGAAAAGGAGCACAAGAGAACTTGACAATGAGTAGGAGAAAATGTAGTGTGTAGCAACAAGTAGGGTAAATGACGGCCATGGAAATTTCTAGGGCTTGTAGCTTGAATGGACGCTATTCAAGAAGGCCAAAGCTCACTCATAGATACATCAATAAGGTTTATAATGCAGTTTGGGCCACTCTGAAGTGAATTGCCACTTCTTTGGAAGAAGAAGATTTTGATTGCGAGTTATTTTACACACTTCCAAAGAGTCCATCAAATCCTATATCTAAAAAACTTGAGGCTTGAATGTTTCAAGAGCATAGCATTTGATGGTCAAAAACCTTGTTAAAGTATGACGAAATAATAGTAAAGCAATGTTGCATTCGTAACATATTCCCTAATGTGTTTCACCAACATTTGCAACAAATTTTGGCCATGGGTCCTCTGGAAGAACCTTTGAAGGAAGACATCTACACTCGAACAAGGTATATAAGCTAAGCTCATCTTGAAGTCGCGATCAAGTCACAGCAAACATCTTGGTTGAAAATGACTTTAGGGATTTTAGGAGGGGAGGTAACAAAGATGGTGGGAGGGAAAGACGTTTTGAAAATAATTATCGATGTTGGTATGAAGAGAAAAAGAAGGTAGATAATTATGAGCAAGTGAAACGTTGGAGGTTGAAAAAAGCTACTCAAGTGGCAGAAAATGAGCTCCACAATCTAGCGGTTGCTACATCCACAAACATGTACCTTCTGTAATTCTTGATTCTTATAAAACCAAGTTCCAAAAGGTCACTATAGAGCTATCAAAGAATATAACTATGTTTGTTGTTGAGCAATTAAAATATTTGGACTGTAATACACAAAAAATTGTCATTGAAAAATTTCTTACTCATCCTCTAGTTAAAAATATGCTTCCAAATTACCTTGTCAACATACATTGTGTGAAGACAAATGAGAAAGTAATCTCCAAGTTGAAAACAAGAATGACAAATCATTTGGTAGGGAACCCAAAGTCACAAATTGTGGTTGCCAAGGATATTGTTTGTATGTTGGCATCTAGCTAGTCAACAAGTAGCCATAGGGGTTTTGCAAAGGTGTTGGGTGTAGATAGGCGGAATATATATAAAGTGATGGATAGGTAAATCCAATTGGATACAACAAAGGATGTTTTTTGGATTTGTTACAGATGAGCAAAACATTTTGATTCATTACCTTAATTTGTTAAAGATCTAGTGACACATTAGTGGACAACAGAAACCACCATTTCCCCTATTGCTAAAGATTTTGTAAGACAACACATTAGTGTCAAGTAAGACACAACACATCCAACCCGTTTTTTGCAAATCTCGTGCAAGTGGGAATCCTTATCTTTGAACTCATTCTATGCATACTTTGATCTTTACTCTTGATGATTTCTTTCATACTATGATGTTTAATAAGTTGGTCATGTTATGTTGTGAATTGCTAGGAATATATTTGCATACCCTTGGGTTATTTTTTGCAAAGATTGCATTGGGTTCAAGACTAGGTCTAATGTTTCTTTGTAAAGTTCTGACCCATTGTCATAGGACCTAAATAGATTCGTGTGAAAAAATTCTTGCAAATCACTGAAATGTGACTCAATGAATCAAATGAACCTCACATTTGGATTTGACATTGTTGGGGTTTACAAATAAATATTGACCAAGGATCCTATTTAATTTGGCTCCCCATTCCAATTCACATTTTGATATGTAGTCTTGACGTTTTTCAAATTGGGGCATTGATGAACTAGTCATATTTTTTGCAAAGATTACATAGGGTTCAAGATTGGGTCCAATGTTTCTTTGCAAATTTTTGACCCATTTTCTTAGGATCTAAATAGATATGTGTGAAAAAATTCTTAGAGATTATTGAAATTTGTCTCAAAGAGTCAAATGAACCTTGTATGTGGATCTGACATTGTTGGGTTTATAATTGAATATTGACCAGTTGGGATCCTATCTAATTTGGCTCCCCATTCCAACTCACATTTTGATATGTACTCTTGATGTTTTTCAAATTGGGGCATTGATGAACTGGTCTTATTTTCTACAAAAAATGACATTGGATTCAAGATTGGGTCCAATGTTTCTTTGCAAATTTTTGACCCATTGTCCTAGGACCTAAGTAGATATGTGTGAAAAAATTCTTATAGATTATTGAAATTTGTCTCAATGAATCAAATGAACCTCATATTTGGATTTGACATTGTTGGGGTTTACAAATAAATATTGGCGAGTTAGGATCCTATCTTTGGCTTGCCATTTTAACTCACACTTTGATATGTACTCTTGATCAAGTCTTTCAAATTTGGGCATTGATGAATTGGTCTTATTTTTGCAAAGATTACACTGGGTTCAAGATTTGGTCTAATGTTTCTTTGCAAATTTTTGACCCATTGTCCTAGGACCTAAGTAGATATGTGCGAAAAAATTCTTATAGATTATTGAAATTTGTCTCAAGAAGTCAAATGAACCTCATATTTGGATCTAACATTGTTGGGTTTATAAATAAATATTGACCAGTTGGGATCCTATATTTGGCTTGCCATTTCAACTCAAACTATAATATGTACTCTTGATCAGGTCTTTCAAATTGGGGCATTCATGAATTGGTCTTATCTTTATAAAAATTTCATTAGGTTCAAGATTGGGTCTAATGTTTTTCGCAAAATTTATGTCCCATTTTCCTAGGACCTAAGTAGATTTGTGTGAAAAAAGTCTTATAGATTATTGACATGTGACTCAATGATTGAAATGAACCTCATATTTGATTTGACATTGTTGGATTTAGACATAAACATTGACAAGCTCCGGGATCCTATCTTTGGCTCACCATTTCAATTCACACTTTGATATATGTACTCTTGAAGTCCTTTCAGATTGGGGCATTGATGAACTAGTTTTGTGTTGTGAATTGTTACCTAAATATTTTCACTTGAAAGTTTCTTTCTTAGCTTGACTACCTCTTTGTGAAGATACTCGATCCACTATTTTTGTTTGGTTTTGAAATACTCATCCAATGCATAGGACCTAAGTAGATGAATGTGAATATAATCAAAGCAAGTCCTTCAAATGTTTAAATTAAGTTCAAATTGTTTAATCAACTTGTTGAAACACTAGTTGTAAAAATGTTTAGTTCACAATATCTCCTTTTTTGTTTGGCAAGAATTAAGCCATGCTTAGCTTGGTAGTGCAAAACTTGAATAAATGATTTGCAACATTGTCAATTGTGTTCTTAGTGATGTTATTGTCAACTAATGTATTAAACTTTTCAAAAGTCTTGGAAATGTGCAATCCTGTAGATGGGTTGTCAGAAGTGGGTGGTTTCTTTTGAAAGCATGAGGACATGGTTGCAATAGTTCCTCATTTGGGCATTTTATGCATTGTACTTTTGGATGTTACTTAGTGTGAGTCTAGACAATGAGGTAAATGACTACTTGTTATCATGTTTATGCCTTTTGTTTTAATGTAAAATATAGTTGCTAGAGTTGTGCATGAATGTTGAAGTTCTTGATTATGTTTTCTTTTCATATCTTCTAAGGTGGTTTAGTCCTTCTATGATCTTTATGTGAATGATTTGATCCTTGTTGGAATGCTTATCAAGTACTTGACTCCTCGTAAATGTTTATTGCAATGTTTTATTCCTTGTTAAATCCTTGGCTTCCTATCCATTGGTTGAGTGCTTAGAAATGTCTATTGAGTTGTTTTACTCCTTGTTAGAGTCCTTGGGGTTCCTATTTAGTACTTGTGTCCTCATACATGTGTCTATAATGATGCTTTATTCCTTGTTGGAGTCCTTGGGTTTTTATCTAGTCATTGAGTCCTTAGAAATCTCTAACGGATTGCTTCACTCTTTATTACAATCCTTGGGGATCCATTCTAGTACTTGAGTCATTGGAAAAAAATCTGTTAGACTACTTTACTCCTTGTTATAGTCCTTGGGGTTCCTTTCTAGTGCTTGTGTCCTCATAAATATTTGTTGTAGTGCTTTATTCCTTGTTAGAATCCTTAGGTTCATATGCAATCTTTAAGTCCTTACTATAATAGTTCACTCCTTGTTCTAGAGTCCTTAGGGTTCATATCCAATACTAGAATCTTCACTAATGTCTATTGCCATGCTTTGCTTTTTCATGGAGTGCTTGGGATTGCAATTCCAATAGCTAAGTCCTAAGAAATGTCTAACTTAGTGCCTTACTCCTTTTTGAAGTGCATGTGTCTTGCTTTAAGTAATTCATGAAGTTGTTGTCTAAAGTCTTTATTTGGTTGTAGATTTTTCACTAGGTTCTTATCCAGTCCTCTGGTAGTGCTTATACATTGCTTGAATCTATGTTGGCATGTGATGAATGTTGATGTGCTTTTATCATTTGTAAAGTGCAGCTGAAAGCTAACGTCAAGATGGATAATGTGGTGCAGGGGCTCACAAAAATTCGTACTAGGTTCAAGAGTCATTGTTATAGGGGAATGTATGGGGGTTTGGTACATTACGGGTCAAAGTTCATACAAAAAATGGGAAGAATAAAATTGGGGCTAGTTGTTCTAGGTTGTGGGTAGACTAATTAGTTGGTCCATATTTCACAACTTGAGTTCTTCATAGCCTTCAAGGTTAAACATCTAGAGGTGGAGATTGGGTTTGCATTGTTCCAAGGATTAAAGCCTTGGTTTGTGCATTGATTGAAAATGTGGAACACTTGTTGTTATTGTTATCATACTTCCACTAAGGGAACTTATGAATGGGATCCATGATATGAGAGTGCAAAGGAAGGGTTTTCATGAGGATTGTAACTATAGATGTGGTGAAGTTTGCTATTAGTAGTAGATACCAATGTTGTAGCAACATCTTGGGTAGTAGCAGTTACCATAGACAAATTCAAATATCATGTGCATTACTTCAAAATCTACCTTTACTAGCCTCACACAATTTTGGACATCTGTGGTGTGTGTTAAACTTGACTCCTCCTTCTGGCATGACAAATTGTGCTTAATGGGCAAGTGGCATAATTGTGGTGTTGATACCTTCAAGATCTATCCAATGGAATTGCAATATGAGAAACCAATATCCTAGAGAAGCATTGGATATAGAGTTGTGGGGTTTACAAAAGAAGGGAAAGAAAAGAAGGCCTCCAAGATGGAATATAATGAGACACCACCACATGCCCTTATTCAATACCTGAAGCTTCATTTGAAGGAATTTGTGCTTCACAACTACATCGCAAGGTGGCAAGATGTGCATTTTAAAGAGGCTATGAGTAATGTTTATAATGATATGGTCATTTCTTGCATTGACTTCTCTAATAACTATGCCATGATTCATTGGCATAACTTTTAGATGATCTTGGTTCACATTATTTATTGCCTCAATCTGGAGTACAATCCAACTAAACCAAGCTCCAAAGTCCTAAAAAAAGTTCATTACTATGTTTATGATGATAATAGCCATGACAACCTCTTTGTACAACATGCTTTTGGTTTGCATTGGGATTTTTTACAAGCAAGAGGTTGTTCTCCAAGTCTACACATGGTCTAGAGTGATGGTTGTTCAAGTTAGGTCAAAAGCACTAAAGCTTGGTATTTTGTGTCCCAGTACCCTAACTTGACTATAACACCTCACTTATTGGGAGGTTGTTAGATGGAATGGAATTTCTTTGCTATAGGGCATGGGAAAAGGGAGGTTGATGGTGTAGGTGCTTTGTTGAAATGTGAAATTCGAAAGGAGTAGATCAAGCATGCAAGACAAAAGATCCAAAATGATGTTGAGGTTGTGGCTTATATAAAAGTTGAGTCAAACAACTACCATGTCTTTTCCAAGGTTAGACACCATATCAACGAGTATTTCCATGAGGTAAAAGTAGGGGATGTGGATAGGTCCAAACCATTTGAATGTGAAATAGTGCACGGAAGCCAAAGCGTGCACCAAGTTCGATCAATCTTTAATAAAAACCCTACCCTTTGCCAACGCTGTCAATTATCATGCTTGTGTGTTGGTTGTATTGATCACAACCATGACTACCCTTGTGTTCATCATGAACATGTGGCTAAGTGGACTTTGACTAGATTGAAGCTTCGAAACACAGCTGAAGTTAGAGAAATGATGTACAATGACAATGAAGAAATTGAGGTTGGCTCTAGAGGTGAATGGATTGTTGATAACCTTTGCCCTAGTGATAATATTGCAATACCTATTGATGTTGATGAGCCATTTTGGCTTATGCTTTTGGACAAGGGACCTTACATTGTCCAAGAATCATTCATAGATGATGATGAAAATGCATTGATTGTAGGTGATGTTATTGTGTGAGGTTATTAGTACTAGAGGATTAAAGCGAATAGTTGTTCATATCAACTTAGAGATGATATGCCATTTTCATATGTCTTTTGTCATTTGGTCCTTACTTCCAAGTTTAGTATGCCACCCACACTTCATTTTGTGAAGGGGAAATGTGACTTATGAACTCACCCATGAGGTGGCAGATGTGATTCTAGATGCATTGGAAGTAGTGAACTTGATGGATTGAGGTGGATTTGATGCAATATGTTGTATGCATTATTTTTTATGAAGATATTATATGTATACTAAGGTTTTTCATGAATTGAATTTTGTTATTTTGCTCCATGCTGGAATTGTTTGCTAAACATAATTCATCAATTTTGGGCCTTGGGGAGGTATTATGCTTCAAATCCAAGACCTTTGTTAAACCTAGTAAGTTCCTAGATTTGTATTTGGAGTATGCATTGGTTGTTGTTGCTTGGTTTGGTGATTATATTCCATGTTTATGTTGTTGTCTAGGATATTAATTTATGGGTGTTTTCTTACATGCAAGTTACATGTTAATGTCATGGGAATTCCAATATGTTGTGTTGGTTATTTTTGGTACAATGCTTGACAGATCTGATTGGAAGAACCAATCATATTTCTTTGTAATTGGAGTTTTCTTATCAATATTTGAATATATGATGGTTTGGAGTTTTGGTGACAGCATGCACAAGATCAACTTTTGATTTGTGAGTCCTCTAAATTCTCAACTTCTATGTAGCCCAATCATTTCCATCTAAATATTTTTGAAAACAAAAGTATTGTATTGTCGTATTACTATATCAATTTGTCATTTCCAACATGCCCACAATTTGGTTTCCTTGGATTGAAAAGATCACACATCCACATGTTTGCATATTGAACCTTGCTACAAATCCAAGTGCTAAACTACTACAATATATATGTGTTCAACATCCAATACATGGAAGAGACTACAAGATAGGCTTGGAAATCAAATGTGATTTTTAGCTACTGCCCATGTCTAAACCTTTTTATATTACATTTTGTAGGTTAGACAACCTAGGCCTTTTTCAAAGATAATGAAAGGTGTTTAAACATGAATGATTGAATGCCAACTTTCATTATTTACATGTGGTCAAACATTTGAACTAGATTGTACTTGTTCATGAGTCTTTGAGGCAATTTGAATTATTAACATTATATTTTATTCTATTTACAGGTGTTGATTTCATGTTGCATAAATAGGGTAATGAGCAATTTTAAGGTTTGACTGAGTTATTGAAAAGTTTGTTTTCACAGTCCTTCACCAACAAAATGGTTGAAACTTATAGTTGTTGACATGGAACCTAATGTTAAGGAAGAAATTTAGGCAAATATAAAGGACACATGTAATTTGTTGGAACAATTTTTTGATGAAAATCCAGTGCTTCCATATTAGTATCATAAGGTCAACAAACCATTATATGTACCTGTTGATTCCTCACATTGTGATGACAAGTCCACATTCATGTACTTAAGCATCTACCATGAATCATGATTTCCCTTTTCCATATTGATCCTTATTAAAGGTCCAGCTCACCTTTAAAATCATTAATAATGTGGACTTTGTTTCCTGGTCCCTTTTTATTCATCTTGTTAATGAAATATCATTGAGCTTTGGAAGCATCAAATGAACGTATAACATTTGTGCACAAAACAATTTTACTATACAAACTAAGCACCATGAAGGTATAACAATTATGCTTAAAAGATGGATTGTTGAAATATGAAATGATAAGTGTGAAATGCAATAAGGGTTATAACCTGGTTTGCTTTCCATATATGCACATTAAAACCACACAGTAATGTTGTAGGGTGAAAACCCTTTAAGGTGTACCACATAAGACGAAAAGGGCCTAGTCTTTATTATAGTATTTTTAAACCCTATATTTTGATCCCCATAAAAAATAATGAGTCAAAAGTTGACAAAAATTTCAAAAGGACTATATTTTAAACCATTACAATTATAGATTCCATCATAATCATCCATAAATGTGTCTTTACATGGTAAAAAGGACTAGGTAAAAAAGATAGAAAAGGGTGACGTTGTGATAAGATTTTGGTACACCTTAAAGAATTTGGACCCTATAATTTCATTGATTTAATGTGCACCAATATGAAGTGATGAGTTTGTTTTCCATACTGCACATTAAAACCACCCAATGTTGCCTTTTTGATGTATAGACTTTAGACTATTGTTATCGGACCAACATACCTTCCCCTTCATTAAAAATTCATAGATATGAAGGTATATTATGAATAGATATATGTTCACAAATTCATGAAGATACATTGTGTTGTTCAATATATTTTTGTTGTTCACACTGCCACAAACTAATTAATTTTAGACTTTGCAAATAGCATACATGCAAAATTGAAACTAGATGCTCAATGTGTAAATGGAGAGGATAAAGTCCATGGAGGATTAGTAGCAACTTGTAATCAATTAACAACCAACATTGGAACATAGTAGAAATTTCAAGTTTCAACTTCACTACAACACATATAAGATGTTATTGCATTAAAGTTACAAGCATGTACAAACATCTTTATAAACTTGTACATATCAAGCCTACAAATCCTTGATAAAAGCCTAGTTGGAAAATTCAAAACAAATGCCTCTTCTTTTCCATAATCGGACATAGCTCTTGAACTACATCACTTGGATCATCATTGGACACACATGCAATTAGATGAGCGAAATTGCCACCTTTACACAACCTTAAATGTAAGTACACAATTTGTTGGCAGTCCATAAACAACAACATTAAGATATGTCAGCTTACCACCTTTATACATAGCCTATAACTTACACTTACTACGAGTCATGGTATTCTAGGCTTTGTCTCTTTTAGCTTGCCCTCTCGTGCAAACTTTATTTGTTGCACTAGTGTCTTAAACATTTTTGGAATGTTTGGACTTAGTGGTTTCTTCAGCCCTTCCATTTTTCCTTGGAATATTTGCACTAGGCTCCTCCAAATAAGATCTTCCAAGATGATTACTATCTACACAATTCACATGTAATAATAGTAAGCAAATAAGCAATGATACTAGAAAAGGTGGTACAACAATACATATTACTACTTGTTTGAAACATGTAAAGAACATCAAAGCACATGCTTCAAAGTGCAGTCAAAATAATTTGAAGAAATTCACCTTTAGAGGGTAGGGTTGATAAAGAACCCTTCTTGGTAGGTGGCAAAGGATCTAGAGGTGGAAGTTTCCACTTCATAAAAGAGTATCTAGGTTTAGGAGCTTGATGTCCTAATATGGGTGGCAGAATTTGCTCCAAGGGTGCCACCTTTGCTTGAGATTGTCCATGGGGCACATCTTCATTAATAACTACAAGCTTAGAGTTCTCCATAAGAGTATGCACCATTGCATCAATCACATTCCCTATGTAACAAATCCAATGGTTAGCATTTGAAATAGGTGTACTTACAACACTTCAAAAAAATCAAAAAGGAATTATAATGAGAAGGAAAACCATATGTACCATACCATTAATGTTAGACATCTGAGTAGTAGGTTTGGGATGGTGGTCATCCTTTTTTTCTACATTAAAAATAGGGATAACATGGATCGCTTCCATTGAGGAGTCTTGCACCAAATGCACACGTGGTGATAACCCTTGCTTCACATGCAACATTTCATCCTCAAATTCTTGATTATAGTTGTCCTTGCATGATTTGAAAGGGGATTGAACCTCTTCATTTGGGATTGTTGTTGACCATGATGGGCTTAATCGATCACCTCCAGTGCCAGATAGTAACCCAAGTGGGATAACACTTGTCATGGGTTCCAAACTTAGCCTTTGTAATTGCCCTAGATTTGCAGAATGAGTGGAAGCAAGCTTTGTTGGTTTAGGTGCAAATAATTCAAATGTAAGATAAAACAAAAAAAATGGCATTTGCATATATAATCTATCATAATCAACAACAATATTTATGAATTGTTAATCTAATGTTACAAATGTGACAATTCATGACCTCCTTATAATACAAAAAAACCTAGAATCTGCAGAAGCAAAATTGAGCTCAAGGAACATTACTTATTCCATGATAAGTAGTGGGAAAGGTTTTAGGCATTCCATTTTGGTGTGTCCAAAGGACATATGTGATTTCATGCACAATGTAGTCCTAAACTAGTTACAAGCAACAATCTTTCAATGATAAGCAAGAGCCAAAGTCCTTGAATCAAAGGACCCCAAGCACTACCTAATGTTTTATCTTGTCTCCAAAAGACATATGTGCTTTTAAGCACAATGTAGTCCTAAATTAATTATAGGCAGCACTCATTTAGTGATAAGTAGAAAGAGTCCTTGATCAAAACACCCAAGCACTACTAAGTGTTTTATCATGTCTCCAAAGGACATATGTGCTTTCAAGCATAATGTGGTCCTAACTGTAACACTTTTTCAAGCACAAACAGGAGGAGTTTTTGAATCCAAGCACCCAAGAACATTGATAAACACTAGTACTAGACCTAGGTCATTATCATATCTCCAAAGGACACATGTAATTAAAAAAGGACTATGTAATCCTATGCTAAATGAAGGCAACACTCTCTCACCATAAGTAGAATTAGTCCTAAGCAAAGCTTTGAAAGTATTTAAATAATCACCAATAATGCTTACTAATTCTTTGTAGTGTCTCTAGAGGACATGTGTCCTTGATAATCATTATGTAGACTTGTGCTAAGTGAGTGTAGCATATATATAGCCTCAACCATAAGCATAATCAGTCCTTGAAGTCAAACACCTAAGTAATCAAATGATCATTAGCATTGAATACAAGTCTTTTGTAGTGTCTCCAAAGACCATGTGTATTTAATAATAACTATGTAGCCTAAGATGCATGTGGGTAGCACTCTCTTTGAAACCATCAACATTTTGACCAACATTACAAAACATCAACATCTTAAATAATAATCACTAGCTCACATGTTACCTACCATTTAGTGAAGGCCCAATTCATTAAAATCCAAATTTTGAATCTACTTTCCAAAACATAGAAATGAAATAATTTAATAAATTGCACTTGCAAATTATGGGTAGAAGGCAACATCCATAAGTGATTGTTTCATTTAAGCTCATAGCTTGTCCACACACATGTTAGCAACAAGTCTTTTGACATCTTCATCCTCCCCGCAAAACCCCTAGCTTTGCCACCAATTAGGGTGCAAAAGTTATGCACAAACAAAACACTTGTTAATTCTAAGAAGCTTTCCTAAACAAAAAGGATGGAATGTGTGTTTGCATGATGTTATTGCTACAGGGTCCAATTTGTTTAAGGTGTACCAAAAAACTTGTCACAATGTCACCTTTTTGTACTCCTTTTCCATATTCTTTACTAGTCCTTTTTCAAGATGTACATGGACACAAAGTGTGTGATATTAATTTTTTTTTAAAAATGATGGTTTAACATATCATATTTCAAAATATGATTTTTAAAAATTCAATAATGTGTATAGAAATAAAAAATATAAGGCAAAATTAAAGACTACATTAAGGATTGCCTCTACTTCATCCTGCTTAGTACTACTTAAAGAATTTGGACCCTATATCATTGTAGTGGTATCCTTGGTTGCAAAAACCATGTGGCTTGACCAATATGTAGGTTGGGCTATCAGACTTGCCATTCAAAGCATGATGGACAATGGGTTTGGGCCAAAAAGAAGTACCACATTTGTTTTTCATGTCCTCCAATTGCCTACACATTGTTTTTTCCTTGACCTAAAGTGACACTACCTCACAGTTAACATTTGTATATAAGCTTTTCCATCCTTAAACAATCCATATCTATATTCGTAAATGTTGTTTCGCCCTATAAGGCACTTTTTTGCATCTCTTTTGCAAAAAATGTATGCATCTCCAATTGTCATTGTAATGCACCTTTCTTCTCATGGGCATAAGCAAGCTCTGTATTTGTTCTTGCAAGAAGTTCTTCAAAAGCCATTCGGTTTTCAACAGTTTCAGCAGACAAAATTTTCACCTATAGGAACTATGCTTGTGTGTAAAACATATCGACACCCATCATTAAAGCTTAAATTTTATTGAACCAACTTATCAAACAAACTTCTCCTAAACCTAAAATTAATTTGTGGAAAACAAATTGGAGTTTGATCAGTCAAAGCCTTTTGCATATGCACTTGCCCTAATTTCTAAACAACACCAAAACACATTAAATTTTTTTTGATGGAGCTTTGAAACCTTGCAAGCTCAAAACCCAAAAGAAATTTATAGAGGAGCATAACAAAAAAATTGACAAACCTTTTGCACCAGCAATGCACTTCACGGTTTAATGCTTGAAACTCTCATTCACAATTATTTATAAAGTCATATGCTTCTAGTGCTGTTGACTGAAGGTACTCCATATTAAACTTCAATCCGATCAACTTCTTAAAGAGCTTTGCCTTCTTTGCCTCCAAATGTAATACTTTCAACATGGCACTCTTGTGTACCTGACCCAAAAGGTCATGTAATTCTATGACCTTTGTGATCTCCACTTCTGAAACACTGAAAGGATAGATTGCTTGCACACTTGCAATGATAATTTTTGACTTCATTGCTAGTTGTGAATTCCACACAAAAACACCTTTCACTCCACTAGATGCCTCCCTTGCACTCAACTCAATCAAATTACAAACCCGACATTCTTCATTACTTTCACCTCCTTTCTTTAAGCTTTCTTTCTTATTGTAGAAATTGCCACTTTGGCCTAGTTCATAGCTTCATGTTTTTCTTGCGCAATGTAACCCTTAACAAACCACAACTAAAACTCATTGTTAGTCACATTAGTTGTGCCATACACTTGCCAATAAAGCTTTACAAGGTCTTTATTAGTGTCAGGATGAAGGTATGGATTGGTGGTCTCTAGACCCTCACAACCAGGACCAAAATATTTTGACTATGTCAACCTATGTGACAAGACTAGGAGGAATTTATGTTTTGGGATTCAGTCCCTCATTGTTCAATCTTCTAACAGTCTTGAAATAATGTTATGTTTGACTTTTATAGTCTACATGTTCCCATGGTGGGAATTTAGGCCACATGTTGACCTTCCTAGGTTTCATTTCCTCTTTCACCATCGAGCTACAATGAAAATGATCCCATAATCACTTGGTGTAACAATAATAGAATCACAAATGTTAAACCTTTCAAGCAATACAAATTTGTTACAATAGGTCCTCACAAATTTAGTTGACCTCTCCAACAATATTTCCCACTTTCCAACAAGTTCTCTTGAGTGACCTACACAAGTTCAAGTCTAAAGAATACAATGACAAGCCTCGTCAAGGGCTTTGGTGAATAGACACACAAAGTCCATTAGACCCTGGTTGAGGATGACGACCATCAAGTTCAATTTTGAAAAATCCTGCTAAAATCCCATCAAGTAAGGCCATATAGGTGCTAAACCCCAAACATGTTTGATAGTCATCCAACCTCTGGTCATCTGCCACATCAATCCTTGTTGCCCTATTTAAGACCAAAGCAAAACACATAAGGAGTTGGTTGTGGTTCATTATACCATAGACTCACCCCTCTTGAGCTCTTCTTCCTCCTCTTCCATTTTAGGGTTCAAGTTCCTCCATGTCCTTAATCCTCCTTGTGCACATGTACTTAGAACCATAATATATGAAATTTCAATTCGTTGGAATTAAAAACCCTAAACATGACTTCTTTGAGATGGATTTGCTACAACGCAACCTCGTGTTCAACTATAACACAAGTTCATAGCGACAAGTATGGTGGGGAATACATTTGTGTCCTTCAACAATTTCAAAAGCACCTTCATCACATTAAACCTTAGAATGTTTTCCCCCCTTCTAAAAACCTAAAGCTCTAACATGTATTAGCTTTTCCTAAAGGTGATGTCGCTCAGGCGTTGAAGGCTTAACATCGCTAAAATTTGTTTTACTAATTCCAAATAATTTTTTTTCCATCAATTTTTTTAAAATGTAAAGTTCATTGATTAAAATCCTTTTGCAAAGTTTCAACATAAATCATGATTATATCAGTATGATATGGACTTTTGAAAAAATATAAGTCATGACCTACATTTTGCACCAAGTAAAAGTCCATAGCTTGTGATTCCCTTTGATATGAAACAACACCTTTCAACTTTGTTTTCATTACTACATTTTTCACCTAAAACCAAGTCCATAATAAGGTTGGAACTACATCACCTACTAAACCAAAGTCCATTCATTAAATTGTCACTAGCATTCCACCCCTTGGTTTTCATTTTCAAAAGTCCATGTAGCTTTTATGATTTGATGAATTTTGCATTCTAATCAATTGCAATATGTACATATTGAAGTCTATTATCTAAAAATGGATTCCATTTTATAATTTTAATAATAAATAACGAATATGGCAATTTTAATCACACGTAGGTAGCATAAAAATGGATTGTGTTGTTCTTAAATTGGTCCACCTTACCATGCATTGACCCAATGGCATTTGCCCAATTACAGTGGGCGAGGCATTTTATTAGTTGGTGAATAAGGTTTTTTGCTTACAATTTTGCGGTGTGTTCTCTTCTCACTTTGTTAGTGGGATTTTTAGTGATTCCCATCAAAGTTCCTTGAAAATTCTACTTTTAAAATAGGTTTTGATGTATAACAAGAAGTATTTACAACAAAGTAAATATAATTCTACATATGAATAAGAATTCTAAAACAAAATACATGCACAAATTGCACAAAACATAATTTGTTTAAATGTAGAAGCTTTCTAGTCAAGTTTAAAAGAAAAACAAAACAAAATAAATGTTTTAAGATCCCAAGTCCTTTCTTCTTTCTTTTTGTCCTACTTATATATACATGTTAATTTCAAAATAAATAGTATCATTAGACCATTTAAACAATAACTAGTTAGTATACACAATAATAACCCAAATGTTTTCAAAAACTATTACTTGATAACAATTATTTGTTTTGTTGACCACCTATTTTATCAACTACTTGTCAACTAACTATTTATTCCTTATCACATGTCATCTATTAGGTTTTATCACCAGTTACAAAATCTAGGCAACTAAATTACCCCCATGTTCCATTCATGCAATGAACCGCATTACACTCCCAACCCCACCAATGGACATTTTGAAAAGGAAGACTTGACCAATGAAGGCGAGTTCAAGACAAAAAAATTGTTTTGAATTTGTTTGAACTGATCACCTTTGAAAAGCTCGAAGCTGTCGTCACCACCATCATTGAACAAATGTTTGGCCAAGAAGGATTTGTTGGCATTCAAAAAGATGGTAGATGTTTTGGCATCAAGCAAATCTCAGTTGAACTCCTCCTTGATCAACTTTTTTACTTTTGTACATAGTCTCTCTACACCTACCATCTACAATAGGGTGGAATTGATGCAAACCAAAGTGAATCACAACTTTTGAAATGGGCTAAAGCCTATGCACAATGTAATAAATTTGACCTTTACAAAGGTTGATATAGAACGAAGGGGAATTGCAAAACTTGCAAGTGAAGGATGAATTCGAAGGTCCAAGAATGATTTGTCCTTTTGTTAGGAACTAGGTTAATTCTCCAACCCATGTAATTTCATTATGAGCATTGAAACAGATGAAGTAATCGATTTGCACACAACGCAAGTGACCCAAATAGTGAACCTTCTTAAAGCTAAAACCAAAACTATTTTTGATGTTGGTTGTGATGACCTTGGACCAAGCATGGCCATCATACCTTATGTCCATGCCTTGCATCTATGATGAGGAAGGATTACTTGGGGATAACAAAGGCATTGTGAACAATATGTCTCCATTGAATGTTGTGGGTAGAAAGGAGATAATTTGAATTGCAATCTTTTCGTAGTCTAAGTTACACAACTCATTAAAGGCATGTCTTGATATTGACATTGTGAAGAGACAATCAAAAATTAAGTGAACTAACGCGATCAATGTGAAAGGTTCTAATGTTAGTTGAGAAAGCACAGGTTTCAAAGGAACAAACAAACCATGGGCATGTTGTGCTTTTAAACCTTGCACTAGGGATGGCACATCCTCTCTAGATGCTGAACTAGACATGTCAATGAACATGGACGAAAGAGTAATGTCAGAATGTTGGAGATCGATATCAGGATTGTTAATGTCTTACGTTATGTTTCCTCTTGTAATCATAGTTTTTTTACCACAAATGTAGTAGCTCTTGGTGTCAAAATGGTTTCCTGGGAATGAATAAAGACATTGTCATCCACAACCTTGTAACATTTAGAACTCACCACCCATTCTTGTCCTTGAGTTGTGGTAGTTGACATCTAATACACCGAACTAGAGACATTGTTATTCGCATCATATGTAACATTCTTGGACATATGCAAGGATCTTAGCTGAAAACTAAACATAGCACACAAGCATTTTTTCAGATACCATAGTTGTATTAGTATCATCTATTAAAATGGTCAGTTTAAGCCAACATTCACACTACTAGAAAACATGTGGTTAGACCATTGTGCAAACCACTCATTTTGTAGTGGTACCATTATAACTTGGGTTTCTAGTACAAGTTTAGTGGTTTATGGTAGTGGTTGGTCCCTAGTGAAATAAGGAAACCACTAAATAGATGATTGGGTGGTTTGGTTCAATTTTTCTTATTTTTTAGGGCACTCGAACAACATGCATATAATTAGTGGTTTTATGGGGGTTTTTTGCAATGGTCATTAGGATGATTGGTCAAACATAATTTTGGTTAGTCAAATGCCATGTGACATTTAAACATTGGCCACTCAAGCTAGGCCACATGGCATCTACACATTGGCCACCCAAATTCTGCCATGTGGCATTTAGACATTGGCCACCCAAGTTTTGCCACATGGCATTTACACATTAGCCACCCAAGTTTTGCCACGTCGCATTTAGACATTGGCCACCCAAGTTTTGCCACATGGCATTTAGACATTGACCACCCAAGTTCTACCATGTGGCATTTAAAGATTGGTCTAATGGCCTAACTTTAGGTGCAACCTAGGAAAAGACATAATGTAAATTCCTAAGGTAGGCTTAGGTTACTTAAACATGTTTTAGGTGTTTAAACCTAGGGATAGTTGCTTAAGCTTTAAATTTTAAATTCCTAAACCTAGGTTTATGTGCCTAGGTTAAAATGTTAAGTAGGCCTATATATAAGCCATTTATATAGGTAGGTAGGTAAGTAGGATCCTATTTATTTTTGGTGACAAGTTTTTTTAATTGGCTCCACAAGTAATATTTGCACTATGAGTATATTTAGTGCATGTATTGTGTGTCAAGTCATATTTTTTCATATAATTATATAGTTTACAAAGTTCAATTTGTTAACAAAGGATACATGGGATAAATTTACAACATTACCTTACATCATCCTTTGTCCCATACAAAAGTACCCAAATTTTGACCATTATTAATTTTTCATACTTTGTCCAAATGAAAATAAATAAATTTCATTTTAAAAGATTTTTCCAAGATCTACACATTTATAAAAAATTAAAACCAAAATATCAAGTAATTTGATAGAAAATGCATTTGAATCTTCACTATTTCATACATTTGGACAACAATGATATCTGGAAGATTTATTTTTTTTTCATAAAAATATTTGTAAATAAAAATATTTAAATTCAACATGGTTTTTTGGGTATTATATATATATATAATTTTCCACCTTTAAAAAATATAATGAATCAATAAAAATTGTATATATGTTCTGTTGTATTTATTTATAATTATATTTTAAAAATAAAATAAAATAATTTATCCATGCAACATACAATATTATTTACAAAACTTTTAAATCTTATACAAAGTATTTACATTATTTAAATGTCATAATTATTAATTTATACATATAAATTAATTTCATATTTTTATCAAATTTTATTATGAGTAGTAAATTTCAATATTATTTTCAATATTATTTTTAATTCATTAAATGTGATTTGGTATAAACCATTAAAAATTTGCAAGTTGTATCACCAAATACTTTGATAAATGTATAAAGATCAATTTTTATAATTTTTTGCTACCCATCACATGGAAACATGAAAAACAATGCCATTTTGGAGCATTTGGATTTCTTTTGGATATCATTAGTAAGAATATATTTCATGATTTAATGTTAAAAAATTGAAAAAATATATTCATTTAAATAAAATTATGAGCAAGAATCCCAATTTGAATGTTTTAATTATGTTTTAAGCATCAATTTTTTATTTAATTTTATGGTTTCAAAAACTTTGGCAATTTATTTTCCATTTTTTGGGATTTTTTCAAAAATGAAAAAAATTTCCCAATTTGTTGTTTAGCCACAATCTAGAAATTCACATTAAATAATTCATGACTTTGAGGCAAAAGTTCTATAAATAATAAGGTATTAGTTATTTATTTGTAATGTATGTCTACCTTCTAATTCTTTTCCCTTTTAATTCACAAGTTTTTAATGTTTCAAATTATATACTATTAAATAATCATATGGTGTTCATGAAGAAGATTTTAAATCACGTAGTTGTTTCCATAAATATTTTTAGTCACACTACACCAATTTTTTGACAAATATGACTAATGACCATTTCTAGTCATATAGTCATATATGCCATGTTTTTGTGCCTAGTCGTGTTTTTGTAACCATGGATATGACTGCATGATTAAAAGTCTTCATGGATAAGAATAATATGTGATTAAAAATCTTCTTCATGAACACCATATAATTATTTAATAATATAAAATTTCAAACATTAAAATCAAGTAAAAGGGAAAAAAACTAGAAGGTAGACATATGCACCTAGAAGCATATTATAAGCTTGTAGATGATCAAACACATAATTATTGCACAAGTAAATAACTAATACCTTATAACTTTTAGAACTTTGCCTTAGAATCACTAATTATTTAATGTGAATTTCTAGATAGTGGCTAAAACAAAATTTAGGGAATGTTTTTCATTTACAAACAAATTACCAAAAATGGAAAAAATTGCCAAAGTTTCTTGAAACATTTATTAATTCATTATCTTTTTAAAAGGTGGGAAAATATTATATATATATTCATACCCTACTCATAATTGTACCTACCTATATATAGGTAGGTAGGTAGGACTCATATATGTACATACCAAAAAACCATGTTGATTTTAAATATGTTTATTTACAAGTTCTTTTATGAAAAACAAAATTTAAAAAAATTTCAAGACATCATTCTTGTTCAAATGTTTGAAATAGTGAAGATTCAAATGCGTTTTTAGTCAAATTACTTGATATTTGTGTTAAATTTCTTTTATAGATATGTAGATCTTGGGAAAATCTTTAAGAATGAAATTTATTTCTTTTCATTTGGACAAAATATGAAATAGATAATAATGGTCGAAGTTGGATACTTTTCTATGCGACAAAGGATGATGTGAAAAAATGTTGTAAATTTATCCCATATTCTTTGTCAACAAGTTCAACTTTGGAAACTACATAACTAGGTGAAAAAGTAATGGTCTACACACAATATATGCACCAAATATATTCAAAGTGTAAATATTACTTGTGATGAGCCAATAAAAAGGCATGTTGCCAAAAAAAAAAGGGGATCTTACTTACCTATTCCTACCTACGTACCAAATGGTTGAATTGAATTGACATTAATAACATATAAATATATAATATTCAATGGCATATACGATTAGACACAAAAGCATGGCATATATGACTACATGACTAGAAAATGGTCACTAATTATATTTGTCCTAGTCATAAATGTCAAGTTTTGGTGTAGTGGTATATGTAGAGTATAGGCCATGTAGAGGTATTTAAGGAATGTAGCTTATATGTAAGGTTAAATACATGTATAAAGTAGGTATGTAGAAGTTATGTCATATAAATTAAACACATATAGCCTAATTATGTATAGACCAAATATGTATAAACTAGGCTATAGGGTGCAAACGAGATATCATGAGCCACACTCGCCCTCTTGGGTGACTGCTTATTGGGTGTTTATTTTAGAATATTCTTGAAATATTTTGAACAATTTTTTTTACAAATTTTCATCACATTATTACATTATGGTTTACATCAAAAATTTGTTAGAAATATGTCATGTCAAAAAAATTCAAGTCCATTTACAAGTCCATTTATTGCTTAAAAACATTGGTTACACTGTTTTAAAAATGCTTTTGGGTATTTTTCATTCTTTAGATTGATTTCAAACTTTTAGAATATATATACCAATACATTTGAAAATGACATTATGTGAAAGCAATTTCATTTGGAGTTCTTTATTTTTTTTCTAAAATGTTATACACACAAAACCAAACACTAGTTATAATTGCTTGTGTATGCGTTAATGTGACTGCACCTTATACCTAGGCTAATTACATGTAATTAAGTAGGCCTAACCTACCTTAAACATAAGTATAAATCATTATATACCTAGGTAGGTACATAAAAAAAATTATACTAGTACTTAGCCTCAATACATAGGCTATGATATATTTAGCCTATGTATAAATTACAATATACCTAACCTAGCTATAGGCTACAATAAACAACTCTAAGTACATATTTTATTTTTCTTATCCTAAGTATAAATTGATTACTTTAGCCTATGTATAATTTAATTATATTTAACTAGGTCATGAACCTATGTTAGGTTAACGAAACATGACCTAAGTATACTTAATTTAGCTTAGGTATATTTCTATTTATACTTACCTAGTATTCATTTCTATGTTACCTATAGACGTAGCTAGTGGCTACATCAAACTTTAAGTACAAACATGTGGCATTTAACTTACATGGTGGCTACCTACCTACCTTGTATATAAGGTGGTTAACCTTATGCAAAATACTTGGAATGACCAATAGGAAAATCCACCAAAGTGGTTTGAAAAGTGGAATGAAAAATTTTCAACTATGCCTAAAGGCATTTTGAACAACAAATTCTTAAACCACCATTGCTTCCCACTACATGACCACTTTGGTGAGTTTTTAATGGGATTTGGCCACTCAACACAATCATGAGTGGTTTGTGCCATGTGAAGACCACCCAAAGTCGAATTAGGTGGTAAGCTGTAATGGTTTGTCCATGCATTTTCTAATAGTGTGAAGACAAAAAGTGACCACACTAAAGACAAATTCGATGCAAAATGATTTAAAACAATGCAAAAAAATAAAATGAAAAGAAAACAAGATGTTGGAAAAAGACAACTTGGAAAGTGGTACAACTTGTTGTGAGGGAATGGGTTGGCATGACATGATGGAGCAAAAGTAAAAAAAAGGAATCTCCACCAAAAATCAATTACAGGGTACTGACCAATTCCAACAAAAGCTTCCAAAGAATTATGGAGAACCCTTCAAAAGGACATTTAATGGGGACCTATTAAAAGGAAAAACACAAATCAATTAAATGCACACCATAATGTGGGCTGTTGAAGGCCATGATGAAAGAACTACCACTTAACGATATGATAGTTCACTAATACAAAATATGGGTGGAGTTCACTAGTCCCTATTCACTAGACTAGTGAATTCATTGTTTCCCCACTAAGTCCAGTTCATTATAACCAATGAATTCACTCATAATCCAATGAAATCAATTGGTGTACAAGACACCTTTTATTGTAATGGTTGTTTAGCTAGTGGGAAATAATACTTTCGAAAGAAACACAAGAAATATAAAGGATATTAGGAGATGTGTAAGAAAACCTACACAACACAAAGGATGTACATGCTTTTATAACAATAATGGACAAAGGACAATAATATATGTTGTAAGCAATTGGTGGAAACCAATATCTGATTTTCAACAATTATTTCATATCAAAATTTTAAAAACCTAAAAGTGAAGGTAACATAGGAATTCATTGCAAGTTTCAAGTACAAAAGTTGAGCGTGCATAAATGTAGCACATGAGGTGAGATAGAATCCAACGATCAAATCTATTACAAGGAATCTAACAAAGATAGAATTGATCCCAATATAGATAGTTAGTTAGGGTCGAAAAATAGATTGTGTATTTTTATATATTTTTTGGCACGTGTTGCAATAATTGCCCAGTAATGATGGCAAGAAAATGCTAACAAGAAATTTATAACTTGAAAAGGAAGTAATTTGTTTACAAAACTAGATGGTGTATAACATTGGGGAGAACCTAGGGTTGTAAATTCACTAGATTATTAGTGAATCAAAAATTTGTAATTACTTTTTGATTGATATGGACATACCCCTGGGGGAGGGTACATTATAGAGTCTATGTAGTGACAAGACAACGCTTAATATGCAAGATGGTGTAATCACCATTGTGAGATTGCACCGAATTATATTATGATCATTCCTATCCAAATAAATAATGCCTCATAGTTTGTCCAAAGCTGGTAAAAGATTTAATGAATCATTGAAAAACCACAGGGACCAAAGGTAATGAACTCACGTATATGAATGAACAGAACGTGTTGAAAAATGTTGTGCTATTAGCATGCATCCCACCAACTAAACATGAAAAGATGTTTTGAAATTTTTTCATTACCTTTTTAACAAAATCTCATGGAGTTGCAATAGGGTTGAACATCATAGTGGATTATGAGTTGTTGGGCACTCATTCATTGGGTCATGATTGAAATTGTAAACAATATTAAATATTAGGTTTAATGTGTGCAAAAGGATGGAGATAGGATGAAATGTAAACAATGATGTTACTAAAAAACATCAAGATAAGAAATTGCAATAGTTAAAGTCAGCCAACACAAAGGGGCTTCAATCATTAAGAATAGATAATGAAATTCTACATAAGAGTTTGTTAAGTCAAAAGGAATAAATAATCCAACAATTCAGTGGAACAAAGTAAATTTTAATTATGACTTCTAGCCTGATGAATTCAGACCATTGAAGGAGGTCATGATGCGATGGCTAATCAAATATTATTTAATATGAATATGGTGGGGCTATTAAATGATGAAAAATGAAGACAATTTTGACAATGTGTCATTTCAAAAGATAGCCCATAACACAACACCAAAAGAGATGTCATTTCAACAATAAACCTTAGGATACACCCAAGAGCAATTGAATCTTAAAATATATAAATATCTAAGAGATAGAAGAACACATTATTTGTGAGATGCTAAAACTAATAGAGAATGCAAAGAAAGAGTTCTAGAGAAAAAAAAGAAGTGAACATGGACATATTTGGATGCCAACAAAAGTAATGAAACGCCGCAGCACAATGGCACCAAAGAAGAGTCAAGGAATCCCTCTGAAGGTTTGTAGGCAACAAGTGAAAACCCTTTTGCAATGTCAGATTTCTTTAGAGGAATTCATAGATGTAGAATATAATATGTGTTAATATATCGAAGGGTCCAAATTCATTAAGGTGTACTAAATTGTGACATAACATCACCTTTTTTTGTATTTTCTACCTAGTCATTTTCTACCATGTAAAGACACATTTATTATGGTTATTAGATGATTATTATGGAATCTAGAATTGTAATGGTTTAAAATATGGTACTTGTGAAACATTTGACTTTTTTTTACCCATTAATTTTGATGAGAATCAAAATATAGGGGAGAAAAGGATTGTAGTAAGGACTAAGCCCTTTTCGTCCTTGGTTACACCTTAAAATATTTTCACCCCCGAAACTTTTCTATTTGTGAAGGAAATTGAGGAGTTGGAAGGGAGATGACAAAGTGATTTCTCCCAAGAAATGGAAAAGACCAAGGAGGTATGGTGAAATCAATTCTAGGGGCAAACAAGGCTCAATTTTGTCAAAGTCATGTGGAATATGCTATAGGACTTGAATTTTTGAGGTAAACGATTGTTTTCCACCTTAGAAATTCGAACAAAAGAACTTCGAAAAGGACCGTGGCGAGAACACAAAGTGGTTGAGCCTTGAATTCTCAATATGATGGACAAAGAATTAGGGGTTTTTTTTAGAAGGTTTTCTATGTGAAAGGATATATAAGTAGTGTTGTTCGTAAAGGGTAAAGTCTTTTGTATCTTGTTTTGTGGAAGAGGAGGAAGAAAGGGAGGAAAGCTCAAAGTTCTTAGACTCTAACCAAGAGGAAACTTACAAGCTCAAGGTATGTTTCATTCTCTCTTTCTTGTTTGTTTGTTTCATTTTTATTTTCTTTATTTTTTTCTTCCTTTTTGTTTTTCCTTGGGCATTTTAGAAGATCCAAGCTTGAGCTCAAATTTTTAAGAGAAAAAAATGGCTAAGATTGAATTTGACAGTGCAAAAATTGTGGGCCAAATTCAAGCCCAACCATTTTTTGCCATTGCCAAGTTACTCTTAGTGTCGAAAGTTGTTTGGTGAAGGTGAAAAAAACTTGAACTGCAATTTGGGTTTTTGCATTTTGGGCCATCAACAAGTAACTCTTGGCATTGAGAGTTGTTCGGCAACGGCTTGAAAAAAAACCCAAGTTGCAACTCCTTTTTTGGCTTTCTAGGCCATTACCAAACAACTTTTGGCACTGAAAGATGTTTGGTGATGGTCAAAAAATTTGAACTATTGTTTAGGTTCAAAATTAGTACCCCAATAACAGAGATCATGTGGTTTTTTTTTACAAAACTAAACAATTTTCAAAGTCAAGAATTGTTCAATGATGGAAGAATAAACCTGAACAACAATTCAAGTTTATACTTTTCTTGCAAAACTAAATGACTTTTGATGCAAAGAGTTGTTTAGCAATGGAAGAAAAACCCAAACTCCTACTCCTATCTTAAATTGGATCCAAACAGGAGCTCAAGTTTTCATTTTTTTCCCTCAAACCAAGCAATTTTCAACACTAAGAGTTGCTTGATGTTGGACAAAAATTCCAAGCTACAACTCAAGTTTTTAATATTTTTTCCAAAACCAAATAACTCTTAACATCAAAGGTTATTCGGAGATGGACAAAAAAACTTGGGCAACTTAGATTTTTTTCTTTTTCCCAAAGCTAAACAACTCTTGGCATCGAGAGTTATTTGTGTATGTACTATTTCTTGATTCCAAGTTGGAGCTTATGTCCACTTTTAGTCCCAGGTTGAAGCTCAGAACTTTTTTAATCATTGAAACCTTGGCTTATATGAATTAAAATGTTTTTTTGCACAAGACCCTTACGAAGCTCAACTACCAATCATGGATGTTATATAGGTATAAGTTAAATGGAGTTGAGTTATTTCAATTTGAATTTTTTTCCTCCTTAACTAAATTCTTTTTTTTCCTTTGGGATCCACAAGTTTCAAGTAATCTATGCACTATAGACTCCTTGTCTTTTGATAAGACAATCCAAGTTATCCAAAATAACAAGATCAATATGATTAAGATTCTAGAAAAAACATAAGATGTTGAAGTGCAAGGCTCGAATCAACATTCTTCTCTACAAGATGATCTCGATGCTTGTAGTCTGCCCTTCCTTCAAAATAAATGTTTTGAAAATAAAATAGGCATTTCATTCTAACTAAAGTGACGGTGACAAGGTGTTCTATAGTTCTCTTCTTAATTGGAAAGGAGAAGAGGAGCTTATGGATGCACATGAAGTCAAATGGAATGTTCATTGGTGTTTTGAGAACCAAAGGTTTGAGGACATTTTTTTTAGGAGACTTTGATTTCAAACCCCACTCCAGATGGATGTGTTTTGTTTGGGATGGAAATCACATGCTATAGGCCAAGATACCATATATTTGTCATGTGCACAATGATGAGCCTTCATGGCATATCTTCGTGGATTCCATATTATTGGACACCTCCCATGGTTTTGTTGAATTTCTAACACCCATGATAGACTTGAACAAGTGATTTTTTCACTTTTTTCATTCATGTCATTGCTTTCACTATCCTTCTATTTTTCTTTTCTTTCAAAATGAAAAACATCCATAGTGCTCATTAGTGGTTGTTTCAATTTCATTTTTTGTTGCAAAGTCAAGGATTAAACCATGTTTGACCCAACCTCATCCATGAATCCTTTTGGATCTAGTCCATTAGTATCATACCTTTGGAGTAGTTCCAAAATGTTTTCCCGATGGATGTGTATAAGAGATGGCAAAGTAAATCCCAAAAGACTTGGCATTCCTTCACATACTTGGCATTCTTCGAATACATGTACAAGGTGTGCATAATTCAACCCATTTCTCATTTCATTTCTATATGTTTTGTTATTTGCTCTTGGCTCATTACATTGTTCATATGCCTTTGTTTTCCAATTGCTTTTCACATGCAATGTGAGATTTCCATTATTAAAGATGTTGCTATCAAACACAAAAATATATATATGTCTTTTTGTTTATGAGGAATTCTTTGAAGGGGATGAGTGCTCTCCAATCAAGCTCAAAGAACATATGAAAAAGGCAATGGAACAAGTCAAGAAGGACATTACTTTGCATTCTATAATAGTAGAAGAAATCAAAGTTTTTACAATTGGTTTCTACGACTAGTTTTTAGTTACAAATGATATTTGTGACTATATTTCCTTTAATTGTGTTGCACAAGTCACAAATGAAATTAGTCGCAAAATAACAACCATTCATGGATGGAAATAATTAATTAATTAACTAGTTAGTTAGTTAGTCACTTACCTATTGAATTATACAATTTAATTAGCTATTAATTAATTAACTAACTAACTACCTAATTAAATAATTAAAAAAAATTAATAATAAACTAATTACATATGTTAGTAATATAATAAATTAATATTTAAAATGAATAATGAATATTTTTTATTATAATAATAATAATGTAACTAGTGACTACCCTAGACTAGCTACATTATTATAAATATTTTGACTATTTTTTCATTTGGTATAAGAGAAATTAAATATAATAATAATTAACCAACAATAATATTAATCATTATATTGTAACCTAGGTTAAGTATTTTATTATTATTCACATGATTATTCACTTGTTATAACTATTTTTGAGCTACTATAGGGTGAAAACACACTACACCCTCCAAAAATTATTGTCACAAAAACAAAAAATTTGCATTTGGTTTTTTTTGGGTACATTGGACATCAGATTTTGGATTATTTCTATTCATTTCAAGTATATTTCATTAGCTTTAGAAACACCAACAAAAATTTACAAACTTGCACATATAAAATGTATTTGTGTTGAAAAAAAAATGTCATAGAGTATGAAAAATTGTAAATATACTTCAAAATTAAGGTTATAGGTGGAGTTTTGTAATGAATTTTTTGGTGGTGAATGATATTGATGTACATCAACTAAATTTAAAGACCATTTAAAAGTTTAAAATTTTTGGTTGAAGATCAATTCAAAAAATGTGTTTTATTGCACTTTTTGAGCAATAAATACAAAATAAACTCTTATTTTTGGGAAAAACCCATTACCTTAAATAAAAGGAAAAAAATTTATAGGTGGGCATTGTATTTTTTTTCATGTTTTTTTGGTTTAGTAATGTGTTATGAACCACAAACATGAGGCTTTATGGCCGTTGAAAACAAGTACATTATATATTTTATGCACATTCATTTTATTCAATTCTCTTCATCTAACCATTGAATCAAGCTTAACTTTGATTCAAAATAAGCTTTGAGTTCCAAAATGTTGTCATGCACATTTTAAAGTTATTTTTTTAAGGTTTTCAAAAAATGTCATCAAGATTTTAGTTTATTACACATCTATTATATTTGTTATACATCACTTTTTTGGGTGAAAAGTGGTGAAAAATGGTTCACCCGTAGTGTGTTTTCACCCTATAATAAACATTTAATATTATATATACATATTAACTAATATTAACTATTGAAATTACTATAAACTAAATTTTTTGTCACTTAATATCAATACTGAGTATAAAATTTTGAGTTGTAATGATAATTACTAACTATAAATAAGTAATTGTAAATAATAAATACAATAATCTATAGAATTACATTAATTAGTTGTACTATTTACAAAAACATTATTCAAAAACATTATGATGTTAAAAAATTTATTTATTTTATATAAGTAATTATAAAATGAATACGTTAATTTATTGTATTATAATCCCTGGAAATACATTAATTACATTAATTAATTAAATTACAGTAGAATTACTATATTGAAATGATATCAAATTTGTTGTGAATGGGTTTTAGGTATCCACATTACTATTTGTCGATTGATGGTATATATATCCACAACGGAGATGTTTTGTGCACACTATCCATGAGCTTCAAAATGAAAAGATTTCACATTTTTGTATGGTGCAAAAAGGATTTTAAAAAGGTGTTGAAAGATGTTTCAAATTTGTACTTCAATCAAGGTTTGCAATCAAAACCATTTAAATAGTGGGATTTATATATATTTGTTAGATATCATGATCAATTGTGCGGTGTTTTTTTTTCCAAATTCCTTAAGTAGGTGCACTAGCTACGATCTTCAACATTAATTAACAGTAAATGGCAACTGTCCTAGTGGATTAGTAGATCTTTTTGGAATCCTGCCTAGTTCTAGTGACCTATAGGAACACACTATCTAAATTTAACCACTTTTATTTTTTTTTAAATTTCAAAAATCCCTTTATTGGATTCACCAGCCCCTTTTTTCATCATCAGGTTGCAATAATTCACTAAAAAAACACTAATTGTGTGATATTACACAATTTGATAATTGAAATGAGAATGATTGTAATATGGAATCTTTATTTTAAGTAGGAACTAGGGTACAATTGGAAAAAAAATTAACATTTTGAAGCCTACAAGACTAGCATTCAAAAGCTAAAAAATTTGCAAGTTCATTACAACCTAAAGAATGATTTGATTGAAGACTTGTGACTACAAAAAAAATTCAAAACAATTTCAAAAAACCTTCAATGTTCATTGAAAAATTATCATTCACTCAAATTCAAGCCCAATTGATTGTTTACACCTTCATTGTTTATGTTTCAATGTGTATGTTGTTCATCATGTATAATTGGAAATGTGTGTGTTGAAATTCGTGTTGCAAATTTAAATGTTCATCATATTTTAATGATTATAACCAATATTGTAGATGGGTTGCCAAATGCAAATTCATGAGTTGTTTTTCATGTTTAGGGTGTCTTGGTTGTGCATGTTTCTTCATGTTCAAGGTGTATCATGTCAAGGGGTGTCTTTTCACTATTGTTTTAGCATGAAATTGCTTTAAACTTCTTTGGCAATAATCACAATTTTTGAAAGCTCCTATTTCCTCAAGTGCACATATTTTTTAACTTTGTTCAATTTGATTTATTCTTTAGGTAACATGAACTAGTCAATGTTGCTTCCTTGACATGCATGACTTTAAATTTGTTGAAGGTGGTAACAACCATATCTTTGGTTGCTTTAATTTGTGCTATGATAGTTGAGTCCTTCAATTTTGAATATTTTTGTTGTTCTTTTGTTGTTTGACTACCTTGAGGTCACTTATGCATCTTGATACCACTAAATTTTGCTACTTCAACATGGGCCATGTTGAAATTTGTTGTGTTGGGAACTTCCTCTTCATTCAATTCCATGCAATCAAATTTTCTTATTAAAGGTGATGATAACTTGGTGCCTTTCTCTTCATGGGTGCAAGATTTATTTCACTTTCCAACTCCTTCAAATATGACCACTTGGGCACGTCTTTTAATACCAACCAATAATGGATAAATAAAAATGAAGAATTTTTTGGATGTTTCACCTTAAATAAATCTAGTACCTTTTGAAGAATATCTTCAAGAAATTTTCCCTTCTCATTCAAACAAAAAATAGAATTGTAAACTCCAACAAATTTTGCTACAACAAGTTTATTCAAACTCCATTTTGTTAAGAGGTCTTGCCTCTTCATATTTTAGCTTATGTGAGTTGTGTGAAGATATGCATTACCAAAATACAATATTCTTTTACCTATTTCATGTAATGGGATTTTGAGAAACATAAAGGAAGCTCCTACAAAGTCGTTGATTTTCATTGGCAACAAGGTTTTGACCAATCTTTGTTATCATAATTCTTTTTTCTTCAATTGCATTATGGAGAAAAAGGTGTTTTGCAACTTAGTTTTTGAGTTGCAATGACCACTTGCAATTAACTATAATTTTACATTGTGAATGTTATTAGACAAGTCGCACGAGTTGCAAAAGTTGCAATTCATTGCATTTCTACGTTGTGAGTGCTATTGGACAAGTCACATGAGTTGCAAGAATTGCATTTCACCATATATATGGTGCAATTGAATGCAAATTCATTGCAATTCTATAAAAAACAACTCATTTTCAACTACTATGCAACTCCATTACAACTACAACCATAATGTCATGTTGATGTTATTAATTTTCATCCATGTATTAAAATTTGACACATGGCACTATGAGGATTTTTGGATTTTAAAATTACTTTTAAAAAAAAGTATTGATCTCCATCATTTATTATGATTATTAATGATGGTTCGAGATTATGACATGTGGCAAAATAAAAAAATTGCCACATGGCATGTTAATTGAAATTTGAGTAAAAATAAAAATAAAAATCTATTTTAATAGTTAGGTAGGTCGGTACATAGCCATAGGTAGGTGGGAAAGTAGAAGATTATGTGAATTAAAGAATAATCATGTAAATATTTTTTATTTTATTTCATGTTTTGCTTTTCGGGTTAAGTTTTTTTTAGTTTGTCCCAAAATGACACGTGTATTTTTATGTGAGAGCATAAAAGAAAACACCTTCTTTATATTATTTGTGACATGGGATTCAAAAACAAAGCATTTGAAATAAATCCTTTAGTTGTTTTTTAGTTGCAAATTGAGTTACAACTGAAGAAAGATTTTCTCACATACTTCGTGTTCGTTTTTCATTATATAAGTCATTCAATTAAATTAGTAATTTTTTGATATTTATATATGTGAATTAATTAATTTAGTTTAGAAAATTAGTTATTGAAATAATTTATTTAATTTTATCTAGAATAATTGTTAGAAAATTAAAATTTTTGAACTACATATCTAATCAAAATAATTCATTTAATTTTTAAATAAATTACCTCATATAATTAATTATTTTAATTAATTAAAAACTAATAATTTGAATAAATTTTTTTATAATTCATGTTAATAGTAAATTATTCAATTTAAATAATTGGTTCAGAATAATTAAGTAAACTATATATAAATAATAAATTATTGAAAATAATTCATTATTAAATATTAAAAATTAAATATGGATTTGGGTAAAAACATCAAAATATATATAGGCATATATCCATATGTACACCAAATTGAATTTTTAATATTATATATACATTGCTTTTAATTTCACATTTAAATTAATTATATGTATCAAGATAATTAGTTTTTTAGTTAATTTAGATAATTAATGATATAGTAATTATTGATGAGATAATAATTATTTTAATTGATAGGTTTAATTTATTATTAAGTATCTTGAACTCAAATAAATTTTTTATTTAATTACTATTTGATGAATAATTATTCTTCCTATACATCCATATTATTCAATCTAATTAACATAATTGGTTAATTGAAAACTAATAATATGAATTACACTTATTTATGCAAAGTAATAGTGAATTATTTAGTATAATCAATAAATTCATAATAATCAAGTGTATTAAGCATAATTAATATTTAATAGTCAAATGATTGAAACAATAATTCTTTATAAAATATTGGATATGAATTTAAATCCTTATTAAATTATATGTTGTTGCACAATAGTCACAACATAGTTGAACACTAGTAGTTCAATGATGGCACACTAATGGCCCTATTAGTTGTATCAATGGGAATCATAGTAGAAAGCTAGTTACAAATGTATCCCATAATGGGTAGTGGAAATGTGAACACATGGCATGATTGCATGTATGTACATCGTACAATAGTTACAACATAGTTGTTGTCTCAAAAGCACATTTACAACAAATGTAAAATAATTGTTACATATAATTACAATTCAACTCTTTGAAAAATCAAATATGATTGATTATAAATGTATGTAGGATACGTACAAATTATTGTATAAAAGACCCATTTGCAACTATAATACATCTAATTGATTTTGTAACGTGGTAATTTATTTATTAATTTCCTATATTTTCAAGGGGATAGTTGCATAGTAGTTGTAATACCAAGGGATAGTTGCACAATAGTTGTATACGAGTTGTTTTTTGAGCTTTAATTGCAAGGCAATGTGGTTTCGATGGATGCAATTACTAATATTGTTGTTTCTACCATCATCATAGTTCCAAGCTAGATCTAGGTAAGTCAAATGTTTTGATCTTGATCAAAGCTCATGATCATTTTGTACAAAAGCACATGCAATGTTTGGCATGTTATACATATTTGTTGTAGTTGGAAGAACTTTTCGCCAATTTTTTCACCAAGTTGTTATTGTGTTTCCATTGGGGGTTATTTGATGACCTAAAGGTTACCATAATCATTACTAGTTCATGTAAAAACACCTAGGACATGTTTTGAATGGGATTTTTTATTGTAATTTGTAATATGACTTTTTAATATGAAATGGAGGGTGCTTGTCATGTTAATTTTTCCATTGTGTACATGTTGTGATGTGTGTTTTGCAAATCAATGTGGGGGCAATGGAGTTTGCATGATCGATTAAATGTCAATAAATCATAAAAGTGTGTAAGTTTCATGGGCACAATCATTGTATGTTATAAGCATTAGTGGAACCACTAGTGTGCTACCAAGATTTGTAGGGGCTATTCCATTTGTGTTTAATGCTTTGAGTGGTTGTGTTGAGTTTAATGAATATCATATGTAGATGAACTTACACCTTATGTTAAATAATGGGTTCAATAATAGTAGCACTAGAGCACTACTAATTACAATTGAGTTTGAATATGGTAGTGAATTGAAATTGGGGCCTTCAATGTCTCTATATTTGCATATAGTGGGGATAGAGTGTTTAGAAGTAAGGGCCCACAATAGTGATTTGATAATGCTTGTGTGTGCAAAAAACGCTCCAAGTGTTAAACATGTGGTAAAAGCATTGCATGGTTCTTGCACCCGTCTCTTTGTTACACGACCACTTCAATACATTTTGATAATATATGAAGCAAAGCTTAAATGTTACATCCAGTTTGCATGTATTGTAATGTACCAAACATCCAATAGACAGGCAATGTTTAATCTCATGTTTTGAATTGTGTTTGCAATCCTAGGCTTACAACTACTAGCCATACAACTTGCCAAACATGAAACATTTTTAGTTAATGCAACAATCTAAGGTTATTGCAAGATGATAATACATTTATGTGTTGATTTTCAAGATCTCTAGTGTCATGTAAATAATATCATGTCATTACATTATTTACATTAGAAATAGGGCAAGAGATGTACAATAGTTCTATTATACTTGGTATATTTCCCCATCTCTGATTGCATATCCAATCTAGCTAATATTATAGTCCTACTTTTTTTCCAAACTTCTCATGCAACAAACTTTTCTCCTCTTCATAAGCAAAATATTCCACTTATTATGTCAATAGACTACAAATATCATCACCTTGCCAAAAGAAAAAAAAAACCAGAATGTACTCTTACTGCACTAGATGTTCCAAACTACCATAAAATGCAAACTCCTCATTGATACCAAATCCAATCCTCACAACAAAAGAATCAAACCTTGAAATAGGTCTAAGTTGACTTGGAGCATTATAGTCTTCCTTTACAACTTGCAAGGAACATGATTAGGGAGCATGATCGAGAACAGAGTGTGCAATGAGCTTGGAGGTTGTTTCTAGGAATGTTGCAAATAGGGATATACGGACAGTAAGAAATACGCATCAGGTAGAGGGCCATAGGCAGAAGAGAGGAGGATGTAAAAAATGGATGATCCTTAGGGATTTTCGTTTTCAAGAAGAGAAACAAAAAACTTATGTAACTCTTGTACAGAGTAGAAGAAGTTGAATAGTGTTGATGAACCAACAGCCTTTGGCACTCATGGTTGGGTGGTGAATTTGTGCACTTGCACAGGATGTAAAAATTCTGCAGATAAATGTTGGAAATGACATTTGATTTGAAGTTTTGGGTATGATTGGTTTTGTGGCCTGGGTTATGACAATTTTGCTCAATTATTTGGACTTATTGCTGAAGAAGTGTGTAAAAGCAATGATTAGAGGAAAGGGAAAAAAGGAGGAAGGCAAAGCCTAAGGTTCATTGTAAAGAAGGTCAAGGAAACAGAGAATTTCAAAGTCTCTGGAATTGTAATGCTTTGAAGGGAGAAGCGATTCTTGGCTATTAAAGTGGCTTTAAAAAAAATAGGTCACCTAGTTGTAAGAAGCCCCAAAAGTGGCCTGAAACCACCTTTTGGTAGTAACTTTCCACTGAGCTGTTGAACCCAGCAGGTAGGGATTGTATTTGGTTTGTTTTATTATTGTTATTTTGTTTACCGAGAGACTGGGTGCCAAGTGACATAGGAGTGTTAGACAGAGTAAAGTGCATTTGGAGGCGTTTGGGGAGTTATATTTGGAGAGACTAAAGGAAAACATGCGAACAATCTGTAGCAGATTGTCACCTCTGCTATGGTTGAGATATCTATTATCTGATGATGATTGCTGTTGGAAGAATGATGATCTTTGTAAACTCACATGAATTGAGCTTGAGTAGTTTTCTATTTCGGACTTGAAAAAGAATTCCTCCCCAGAATTTGCACAAAACTGTCGGATGGGATGTGGGGCCCGTTTCCAGACTTGATCATTAACTTGATGCAAATTAATCATTTGATCATGGGAAGGTCTGCTGCAAGGATGGGCTGGCCTCCCTGTCATATGCCTCTGTTGCTCGTGTCTTTTGTGTATGATCCTCTGGTGACCTAACTTCAACATCGTGATTGTCGTGAAGCCAACCAAGGACTCAATCCCAAGCGAGTTTTCATGTATCCGATATTTCAAGGCTGTCTGAAGTCCTCTTACTGAGAAGATGGCTCTCCTGATCCTAATTGTCATTCAAATCTTTGTACCACTGTGTTGTGAACTCCATTTTCTGGACATAAACTCAATGAAGCATGCCTGCACTATGGCTAAATTGAATGCGGTGGAGTTGAGATTGTTCACGGAGTCTTCTTCTCATTGTTTCGAACTTCTTGCTCTGCTGCTGCTTCTCTCCTGTTTCAATTACAACCGTGCTACATGTTAGCATTTTTTAGACATTTTGCGTGCGTTTGTGAATCGGTTGGTGGTGTTTTAGAAAGGCCGCATCAAATAGGCAATGGCCAGTATTGAGGAAGATGAAGTGTTCAAACTCTGGGTGCTTGCACAAAACCATCCCAACACTCAAGGTTTATTTCTCCTGATAACACACACACAGGGACAGACACCGTGAGAGTTTTCCCGCACATCTCTGTAAGAAACAAGCACCTGCAGAGATCTGAATTAATCTTTGCTGTGCACCATCATCAACTGGTTTCAGTGACATTCGTGGGTTTGCTCAGGGATTTTGATTCTGTTGCTTAAACCCTGATTTTTTTGTTGTTGGTGGATGATTTCAACACAGTTGAAGAGTTAGCTTACGCTGGGAATATGACAGACAAAGCAAGATGAATTTCTGTGGCAATATGAAGGTTTGGCAGTGCAGGAGTTCTGCCAAGTAGATGTCAACACGATTGTGTTTGTTGCAGATCCTATCATGGATATGTGATTGATTGTCTTCTTCTCTGTCCTCTCTTGCAGACAATTGTGTTGTTGTATCACATAACCACCATCAGTTGCTATGTCTCTAGCGACTTCTCTCTACTTACTTTTGAGAGTTTTTAAAAACTGCAATTTTGAATGTCAGGAGCATAATAGGTTTAGAAACTTGAGTAGCCCATGGAGTATGGGATTTCTGTTTGTTTTTGCAGGCAACATTCTGAACTTCAATGTTGGAGCTGGTGCGGGTCTTAGCATTCCCTGAAGTAGAACTGATCATGACTAGCTGGCAAATATGGCAACTTGTTCTATTGGCAAGAAAAGGTATGCACATTTTTTTTGCAGAAAAATAATATTCATCATCCCTTTACCTTCTCTTATATTTCATTTTCAGCTATGGATCCTGAAGTTTGATATGTGAGCATCCGAAGTTCACAAATGATCACACTAGTACGAGGACCTGGAAATTATCAGATTTTCATTGTGTAAATTGCACAACTACAGTAATGGTATATTATGTTTCGCTCCATGGAGGTTCTTGCTTTGATATGCTTTTACTCAGAATGCAGAGTCCTTGTGACTGATACCTTGTATGTTATCATCTGATGAGAATCATTGTTATTTTGAGTAGGGTGAAGATGCATTGATCAAGGTGGCAGTTTCTGCAATTGGCACTTGTTTGAGAGAGCTAACTGGTCCACATGCCTGCTCAGAAATCCAGTAGACATTTTGGCTATGTTTGCATTTTCAGTGAAGACAAAAAGTGTGTAAGTTTGCATCAAGAGATTTCTGTAATGCTTGTTTAGTGAGATAATTCTGCAGAAAGAGAGGATTGCATTGCAACAGTTTTTACAAGTGTGCAAATTCACTTACAGTAAGAAATCAAGCAGAGAGATGTACTGAAGTTTATATGTGAGACAAGACTGGGGGCTGTAGCGATCAAATTTCTCATCTGCCAAAGGGAATTGTTGAAATGTCTTTCTTTCTGTAAGTCTGCAACCATGTGGTATAGGTCAAGAATGGGAGTAGGTCACACGAGCTCTGCTGAGAGAAGTTGTAATGCTTGTATGAGAAGTCTGCAGCTATTGATGGAAAACTTAGTCTGCACCGCCTCTCAATTATTTCTTTGAGAATGTAGATATATCTGTGCAAAACATGTTTATCAAAAGCATGCGGCAGTGTTGGAAGAGAAGATAACCAGAGACACACTAGAAAGAAAAGCATCTGCTTGTTATAATATCTCCACTTCCACATGTTTCAAACAAATAGATCTTGCTATGATCTGACACACAAATATCTAGGGTACTGCAACAGAATGTTCAGCCTTTCTGTATGCAGATCCCTGCACACGCAAAGGTGGCAGCTACCAATACGAACAGAGAGTCAAGCCAATTTCATAATGTGTTCACAGAATTGAAACTGTGAGCTGCAATACAAGTTCCACAAGGTGTTCAAAAGCTTGGCCTGTGCAGACTTGATTTCATTGGGTTTGTGTTGTGAACAGTACAAGTCAAGCAATTCAACCAGCTCTAATCAGAAATGCTCAAGGAATTGACTGTCATACCTGAGCAGTGTTGATGTTTTGGATTGTCTCCTTAATTTTCTCCCCCATCCACTCAAGCTCCCTCTCCACAAACTCTACTTGCACATACCTGCAGGCACACATTCCCATCAGATCAGATCTTGCATTGTGAAAGATGATGATTAACTCAGATACAACAATAGTTTTGGTTCAGAGCCCATCATGTTGTCTGTTGTCTAATCATTTATCTTTGTATTATCTTCACCCTTTGGCAGACAGGAACCTCTTTGTGTGTGAAACATTGTTGACAGAATGGTGCTCATCAAGACCAAATAGCCGTCATGTCTAATGTTTGAAAGGAAAAAGTCCAAGAATCTTTTCAGCAGGAGTACAAAAACATTTCACAAACTATGAATCATAGTCAGAACAACCACACAAAAAGGATTCTCTCATACATCATATCACAAGTTGCTGCTGCCTCATCCTCTACAAGACTCAGCTGCTCATCTCTGTAGATTCTCTCAGCTTCATCCTCCATGCTTTCCAAAGACTTCTCAATCTGGCAAGTCAAGACACATAGAAAACTCAAGTAAGACATCTCTCCTCTGAAAACTGATTCATGAACTTCAAAGCACCACACAAGGAGACAAGAGAATCCGTAACAAATTGGGACAATAACCTCTTCTTGATGGGTGTTACGGCACTTTACTTCTGGGATGCACCCAAAAGAGCTACCATCAAAGACACATCTATGGGTCATCAACCTGTAGCAGGTTAGTTATTTAAAATATAAACCATTATAGATGGGTTATGCCTCTCTTAAATTGTAAAAATTGATGCTCCAAATGGGCTGATTACCTGTTCAACAGTCTTGTCTATGACTTCTGAAGGGAACTTTGGTGTTTTTGCTGCTGTGGTTGTAAGAGCTCCTGTCGTTCTGCAAGAAAAAAATAGTAACACAGAACAGCTCACGAATCAAAAATCTTGTCCAGTTATATGAAAAATAGCATTGTGAGCACTACCGCCTGGTCCCCTGCCTCCTGAGATCAACATGTGAACAGTGCCTCTTTTGCAGACCCGATGGCATCACAAATGGTAGACAACAAGAGAGAAGCATTCTCCCAACTAATGTGCTCACCAGTGGATAGTGCTGATGTAGCAGGTGTTGAAGGAGCAATTAGTCTTTGCAGGAATCGAGGAGCTAGGGCGACCTTTTCTGTGCAAAGGGTTTCCTAAAAAAATTTCTCAGTGTTTCCTCAGCCTCATTGCTCTGCAGAAGCTATTGTTTGTTTTTCCGTTCCATTCTTGTTCGGGAAGGGTAGCTGCATGCGTTCCAAAATGGAGAATACGAATGAAAGCAGGGCAACGATCTGAAACATTAGAATGGACATCACTAAACCATCAAGCATTTATGTAACTGCGCCTCCTCTCACCAACAGAGGGCTGTTTGGCCCCGAGTTGCTAATAAGTTCTCGCCTGCGAACAGTAGGCGAGAGGCGAAGCCACATAGATGCCAACAAACCTCTTGGTCATTTATGGCCAATACGAAAAGAGGGTCGACTAATAGGTCACTTTTTATGACTTATAGAGAAGAAAAAAGAAAGGACCTAAGTCTAAACAAAAGAGAACACCTGAAAGCTCGAAATGCACAATGCAAAATGCACAATGGGGAGAGGTCACATTACTTTTGAAGGAAGCGAGGATGATGTGACCTACAATACTTTATTATTGGAAGAAAAAAGGGCTTGGGGACAAAAAAGTGTGGAGGAACTATTTAACCACACAGAAAAGGGAAATGACACCTAGGATTATATGGACGCCCTTACGTTGTTAACTGGCATTGCCAACGTGTGAATGCAGAATTAAGTAACAGCCGGATAGTATCCAAAAATCTGCACATTCTTCGGACGCGGTTTGGGCCGCTAAATGTTGGAAACAGAAGGCGGTGGCTCCCCGATGGCCGTCAGATTGGATCCTTCATAGGTCGTTGACCATGCAATTTAGTGAGGGAATCCTGGGAAATAAAGAGAGAAAAGAATCCTCCAGAAAACGGCTGTCAGGTTTTGGACCGGTTTTGTTTTGTCCATGTTTGATTTGCAGGTGGTTGGGAGTGTTGGGATCCTACGACAGTTTTACATCAGCAGAAAGTTCCAAGCTTGATCAATCAATTGGCCAATGAACCAGTCTTCCCACCCAATGCATCCAGCTTTTGCTTTTCATTAAGAACAAAGATTATGTGAACCTGTGAGCCTTTATTCCAGAACAATGGGTGGGGAAACCTTGACGCCAATGGTGTATTTTGAGGGGGGTTTACCTCCATTTGTTAGTTTATTTTTCGTGTGGTTGTTGTGGTGACAAGTTAGTTTTCATTTTTCACATGACATGAAGTGTTGACAAAATTTTGACCTTTCACACAAAAATGTCAATATCAAAGCATATGAAATTAACAAAAGCAAGAAAAAGCTCAAACTTTTTACAATTAATTTAAACTAATTTCAAGAAATCATTGTATGACCATTGATATTTCTCAATTCTTTCATGAAAATTGTCAACTTTTTTAATTAAGAAATAGTTAGAACTTGTGGTTCTTTGATTTTGAAATAATTAAAATTGATGGTTCTCTAATTTTAGAATAACCAAAACCAATGATTCTTTGATTAAAGAGAACTTTAAAGAATCAAAATTACTACTTATTAAAAAATTGGAATAACCACACGACATTGGTAAAAGCCAATGTTGTGTGCAAGTGTCAATAGTCATATATACAGTGTGTAAATCCTATGTAAGTGTAAATTAAGCATGTAAATGTAAATCATTTACATTTATCCATTGTGAAGATCATGTAATCCGTGTAAATGAACTAAGTTTAGGGTTTATGTTTTTGAAAATTTTGTTTATAGTTCCTTGTGTTTATGCTTTGCACCACATCCATTGCAAGCTCATAACTCACCATCATCATACTTAGCAAGTTCTTCAAATGAGCAAGAGTACACCTTTCCCTCTATCATGGTCTTATGATTACCCATTATGTTCCTCATGGTATCTTGTTCCCTTCATGGGGTTTTGTGTGTTTGATGTGGTTGTCATGTTGTCACAATGTTCTCCTTTAATGGGATTTGGTGTTCCTATTCTGGTTTTCTTATTGTTTTATTCCTTTTACACAAGATTATAGCATGCAAGGAAACATTAACAAAAAATGCCAAGTTCTTACAACTTGAAATTTTCATCAAATTGGACTTCTTTCTAGGTGAACATGTTCACCTTGCGACCTTCATTGTTTTTTCTTCTTGTGCATGCACTACTATTTGAGGTTCATGTGTGTCTTGGTTTGGGTCATCATTTTGTCAAGTTGTCTTACTGCCGCTTCATAAGGTTTTGGTGTCAAGGAACAAAGTAGCAAGGAGCTTCATGTTAAACTTTTAAAAATCTCAAGGTCATCATCTTCAAGGTCTTCTTAAAATTCAAATGAACATATTCACCTTGATACTTGTAATTTTCATTGCCTTCTTTTGGTCATGCAAATGTGTTGTCATTCCTAGTTTTTATCGGTCATTGTCATCTTGGTGTGTGGGGAAGGAGCAATGAAGTGCATAGCTCCTACAACCTGCAATCATCATCACCACCATATTCTTTTCAAAAGAACGTGCTCACCTTGTGACTTGTTACCTTCATCACCTTTTTTTGGTCATGCATATGCACTACCATTCGTGATTTTCATTGGTTGTTGTCATCTTGGTATCTTGTTCCCCCTTTGTGGGATCCTAGTGCGCAAGGAAAGGGCAATGAAAGTACATGAAGCTTTTACAACTTGTGATCATTATCATCATTGTCTTCTTTTTATGTGAACACACTCACCTTTTGTCACCTTCTATTTTGCAAGTGTGTTGGCATTCATACTTTTCCTTGGCCTTTGTCATATCGGTGTTAATATTACAAAACCATGGTTTTTACACTAATAACATCATGTTTTAAATGACTATATAGTTAGTATCTATAATACACTAATGTACATGTGATTTAAATTTCATATTAAAAATAGTAAAAAAGCCTAAATTTATAAAATTAAAGTAAAATTCATTGTTATTACAAAAACATTGTAACATTGAATTCAATTTTCTTACATTTATTACAAATTTGATATATGATTGAAAAAATAAAACTTTTAATAAAATATTTTCAAAATTGAGTTTGTCTTGTTATGATGTTTTTAAATATATATATATATTTGATAAATATATGGCATAAATCAAGACATGTAAATTAATGTAAATCTCTAGAAATTTGGATTTAAAATATTACAAAAATTAATTCAATGATGAAAGTAAGAAAACAAAATGTATTTAAATAGTTATATGTGAAATTTGTAGCCCAAGCAAAAAAAAAAAAAAAAAAAAACATTGCCCAAATTTTTTAAGCAATTTTTTTTTGTTCATGTTTTGAAATTGAAAATAATCATAAAGTTCCATGTGATTATGATAATAAATTAGTTTCACCTAAATAATTATAGATTATAACCCAATCAAAAATTTAAATAACTATATATGAATTTTGGAATTGAGTGATTAAATTTTTTTTCACATTTTGAAACTATTTTTTCTTAGAATTCAATATAATTATGAAATTAAATATTTTATTTAAATAATTATATTTCAAACATTACATATGAAATTCTAAAATAAAATTTTAAAACCATGTTAATTGCTATGTCATGCCCGTACATGGCCTCATACATGATGGCTAGTTACGAACATGCCCATCATGCCTTTTAGGGTTAATGTACACTTTTAGGGTAAGTGTACGTTCTTAGGTGACTGTACGCTATTAAGTGCTTAAGATTTCACCTTGTTGGTGGTTGTATAAAAGGCCAAGCCCTTCCTTTCTTTTTAAAGTTTTTCTAGAATTTTTTTATTAGGAGAGTTTCCTCCATAATCAGATTGGATTTCTAGATGTTAACGATGGTTATTACATGGCCACCGTCTACATACACTACATGTTCATTCCTTCTTTGCAATTCAATTCTAAAAAAACTTTACTCTTTGTTGCTTAATGTTGAAAGCGGCAAATTTCTTTTACCTTTGAGTTTTTGAGTTTTTGTTATTGGTGTTACTATTGGTGTTATTGCTACTATTACTGCTAGTGTTGCCAGAGGGTGCTTGCATTGCTACATGAGGGAGCTTGTGCTTGTGTTGTTACATTTCTGCCAACAAAGTTGGGATCCTGGAGTAGGTTTCGAAGTTTTTTTTTTTTTTTTTTTTTTCTTTTTTTTTTTTTTTTTTTCTTTCTTGTTCTCTTTTTCTTTCTCTCTTTTAAGCACTGAGACGCGCGTTCTTGTGGCAGTTAAAGACTCTTGAAATTGCCGAGTAAAAAATTTAAAAAATAAAAAATTTCTGCCATCGTTGCTCTACAATGTAGCACCAGGTGCCATCGTTGTCGAGCAACATTGCCACAATTTGTAGCAACGTGAATTGTAGCGCCACCGCTACTTGTAATGATGTGAATTCTTGCAACCGTGAGTTTTTGTAGTTGTAAACTCTTGCAATCACGAGCAACAACATTGTCGCAACTTGCAGTGACATGAATTACAGCGCTGCCACCACTTGCAGCGACACAAGTTGCAGCACTACTACGAGTTCTTGCAACCGCGCTATGAGTTGCAACTTTTGCAGTTACGCGAGCTTGCAATGCCGCATTGCCATCGGCCATCGTCGCGAAGCTCAAGGGCGCTCTGCGGCCTTATGACCTTCAACCTCACATCACCAATTTTCCTTCATCCACGGACTTTTGTCTGTCCAAGGATGTCCGTTGGACCTTCGTTCGTCCAAGGACGTCCATTAGATTTCCGTTCGACATTTGTCGGACTTTCGTTTGATTACCGTCCTATGTCTTGTTGTCCTACGTTTTGCCATCCTGCTCTTATGTATTAACGTCCAATGTCCTACGTTTTACTGTCTTGCATCTTCCGCTTTGCCATCCTACCTTTTCATATGATGTCCGTCTAATTTTCGTCCAACCTTCATTCGACCTTCATTCAACATCCATTTACCTTCGTTTGAAGTCCATTTGTCGCCGGTCATTCTTGACAACGCACCATATTTTTCAAACTATATGTTATGTTAAAACTTTGTAATTAGTGTTTTGTATTATTACAAAATCTTGGGGCATGGGACAACACCATGTCTTAGATGATGAAAGCACTATCGCTCAACTAGAGCCTAGGTATTAGCTACGAAGTAACACATAATACTTTGAGTCGATTTTTTTAAACTCATGATTTTCACGATGGTATCATCAAACATTTAGAACACCACCGTCATCCAATACAACTGCTACTAGGAATTTAGGTTCAGGTTACATTACATCAACAGTATATCAGAGTCCATTTGCAGGGGCTCATTAGTGGGGTATGCCTGTTGCCACATCTGCTTTCGCACCATCACCGTATATTCCACTACAAGCCGTTACCTTTACACCCATATACACCATGGAGGTCAGAAGTTCCTCTAGGAAAATTGAAAAGTTCAATGGAAGGTTAGGTACTATTTTTTTGAGGGAGTTCAAAACAATTTTTTCAACTATGGTATGTGAATTGGAACTCAAGTATGGCGCTAATTACACCGAGGCGTTCGCATTCAAAAACTAGCCCGTTATGTGCACTATGAGGCATTAGATGTTTATGAATAACATTCTCCAAAGATTTTCGGTGTCACCTAGATCCCCAATCCAGCTTATGCCATAGCAATTGTCATCGCTTCTCAAACTACACTGCAAGCTACCATTTCACATCGTGGGACTGTGCCCAATAATCCAGATTCGATACCTACTTCAATAAACCTTTCTCTTCAACAACTCATTGTTACTACTACAAACATTTCTCCCACCATCAATGCACAAGCTTTTACTAATCCAGTGGGGGAATTCATACGAGTTTTTGAACTAGAATTTCCGATTAAGAGCTCTGAAAAAATTCTACAGCTTGCCACTTTCTTTCGGCAGAAGGATGCAACCCTCGAGATGTTTTACAGGAGGTTTCTTAAGCTTAAAGAGGATACTCAGCACATGATAGACCTAGAAGCTGCCCATCGATATCTTCATTCATTAGAAGGTACTCCGACACTCCATGTGTAGGTTTTGCAATGGGTTTTTATACAATTTGGAGACTCGTACACTTTGTTAAATGCATACAACATTTTTGAAAAGCTGGAATTGGCTCATGCACACTATGAAGCTTATACTATGAGGCCTCCTTCACGTTTAAGGCCTCAACTGTCACCAACTATGCCAACCAAATCATCACATTCTTCTTCAAGGGCTAAAGCAGTGCATTCGGCTACACCCATCCTACCTTCTTGCAACTATTGTGGCAATCTTACCCACAAAGCAAATGAATGCAACATTCCTTCTGAGGATCTCTTTTGTGATTATTGTGGGAAAGAGGGACATCATAAAGTTGTTTGTTTTGCCAAGTTCCCGGAAAGGAAACAACTCCGATTACCACGACAAAATCTGCTAACATCTTCTGTTGCCCTTCAACCAAAAGCCAAGGCACTTTAGCCTTCCACTCAAGCTTTCCCCACTAAGGGTAATTCTAGTAAGAATGCTAAGAAGAAGGAGCACAATGCTGACAAGAGGGAGGTGCTTCAAGCCCATGCCATTCAAATTCAAACTCTGCAAAATGAATTCGAATCATTGAAGGCCCAACTTGCTAATCTAAAAGGCAAGTCTTCCCAACCAACTAGTCATGCCCAACATATACAAGGTTCAAGATCATGGGAGGGACCTCGTAGGTCGTTCTATGGCCTCCCACATGATGCCATTGTTGGGGAGTATGTTCTTTCCAATGCACATAATTGTAGTTTCACACCAAAATTTACTACTTTTTTTTGCCCTTCTTATGTCGCGGCACAAGAGGTTAATGTGGCACCTAGAGTTTCTGCCACTAGGCAAGTAATTCAGATTGATGGACTCGCATATGGTTCAAGTCCTATTACCAGGGCTAGAGGAGTTTGAGCAATCATGCCACAATCTTTTCGTCCTCTCAACACAGAAGAAAAACGCACCTTGTTGGCGAGGGAGGAGGAGACTACTACACCACAAGTTGTTAGGGCATCAAATTTTTGTGTCCTAGGAGTACATTTACATTAGGAAAACACACAATTTTTCCACTAATCAGCTTATGGAATGCCAACTTCAAATGTGTGAAGTGGCGCAAAAGCTTATGAGTACACCGTTGTTTAGTTTTCAAGATTTGAAGCTAAGCACCAGGGACATGATTGTAATACTAGAAGATACCCTGAACACTACATCAAGTCCTTTACCAATCCCTGATCCACATGCTATAGAAGTCCCATCCGACACCTTGGAAAGACACTTGATTAGTTCACATGTTGAAGATGGTGCTCATAATCTAGTCATTAGTTCTAGCATGGCTAAACTAGTGGGTTTTCCTACTTTTGATTTTACATTCACATATCAGAAAGGAGTTAAAAACACTTCACTTAGGGATTTTTTATTCAACAAAGGTGTTGTGGATAACCATTCTCTCCATAAAGTCTTTCACTCATTTTCGAAGGTGGTGCCTAGTGAGAGAACTTCCATCGCCACCAGAGTTGCCATTGTTAACAATATTGGGTCAGTAATCCAAGTGGGAGGACATACACCCAGAGTGGTACTTCTTGATACAAGTGCCCAACTAGTGATTCTTGGAGTTTAATTCGCTAAAAAGATGAGCATGTTTGACTCCAAACTACGGAAATCTACGTGGCAAATTCACATCGTTAGTGGTAGCGTAGAGGAGGTACTTGGGGAAAGTTTGGATTTGATTACATTTAACTTCAATGAAGGTACAAATTAGGAGTTTTGCTTACAGGTCAGATGTTTAATCACCAATGCCACCAGTTATGATGTGTTCATTAGGCAAGAAGCCCTGTTTCCACCAGGTTTCACAATTGACAACTAGTTCGAACATGCGTACTACCAAGTGGATTGGGAGACTGATGACCACCACTTGGGATACATACCCCTTGATTTACATGGGAACCATAATCCTATGGTTCACCATTGTATGTTCAAGGAAACACACACTATTTTTTACATTCAACAAGCTAACCACAAGTGGATAGAGGGAGATGAAAAGGAAACAACTTACGCCCAAGCTATTGAAAGCTTGAGGGTGGTTCCTACTAACATTCAACATGGACCAGAGGTTTTATAGAAGTTCAAAGCAACCCATGAGCCCTTGGCTAAAGTTCTGTCTAGTTTTGAAAACATGAGAGCCATGGCGAAGGTTGCAACCCTACTTAGAAGGAGTGTGAGGATGAAATTCACACTCTCAAAATTGAGACTTGGGAGTCCTCCGGTGTCGCAACCCCACTTTGGCCAAGTGTGGGGGTGAAGCCCAACACTTGGAAAAGTTGGAGGTTGGGAGTCTTCCGGGACTCCCGAATGTTCAGAGCTCGACAGCAAGAGGAAAAACACCTCGCATTGGGGTGTTCTTGGTGTCATTGGAAAGGTCTTGAAACATAGATATCGAAAATGCCCTCGCATTGGCAATTCGAATATCTGCAGCCCAAGTTATGGGCAAAAGAAGGTCCGGGAGTCAAACTGGCAATTTGACTCCCGACCACTAAAAGTCAGGAATCGACCTCTTCCTGACGTACGATTTGAGTGTGCGACATGGCGTTGGAAAGATCTCGACGAGGGCTACAACTTTGGTTTAGACCTCATCGCGATCCAACTCTGCAGTCGGGAGTTATGGTGATTCAAAGTTCCGGGAGTCTCGCCGGGACAATTTCAGGACTCCATTTTGGGAGTCCCGGGAATTTGTGCCATTCGGATGTAGCCTCCGCGACCAGCCGCAAAGAATACTATAAGGGGGAAGGTGGTGGCTTCCCTCGAGTCCGAGTCATGGTGAGTCTTGTGTGTCCAAGTGCCCGTGGCAAGTCCCAACACCCAAGGGTGTCCAGAATGCTAAACTAACTCGATTTGGTTGGTTTTTGGATGCAGATTCACACGAGCTAAGCTAGTCCCTCTTCCTAGTTTAATCCCGGGGCTCCCAACTCGACCCTCTACCCTTTTCTAGAGTTGGAAGCCAGGAGCGTGCTACCAAGTTCAACTTTTCGCAACTTGACTTTGTGAAACCCTCAAGTGGGTTTCACCTCGTGACTTGGGAGCGCGTCACATGGTATCAAAGCAAGTGGTGAAGCTCACTTCTTGGGTTGGAATGGCT
>Ga0209611_10000512_pt1 | contig 58285 bp, 23 predicted proteins | sample S1TSphgellanicum_3_FD_187693 | JGI IMG/M metagenome (GOLD analysis project Ga0209611, IMG submission 187693) | Host-associated microbial communities from peat moss isolated from Minnesota, USA - S1T2_Fc - Sphagnum magellanicum MG (SPAdes) (version 2) | ecosystem: Host-associated > Plants > Peat...
CCTGTCATAACCAGATCCTCTTCTGGGATGCAATCCTGAAATGTCTTCCGCATGGCCTGGGAAAAGATTTCATATGAATTGTAATCATTAAGGCAGACTCTTTGACCAATTGAACGACCTTCCATCACTGCAGTTACTGATGGAGACACTGCCCGAGCAGGAAATGATAAATCAAGTTGTAGGGATCTAGGAAGTTCATGGTTTCCAGCAAGATCTCCAATGTGTCTCCCAAAGCCATCCTCTGGCTTCTGGGCTCGGTTCACAGGACAGTAAGAGCCTTGTGTTGGAATCCGAAACTCTTGCCAAGAGGGGGCAGAATGAGACCGCACTGTTTCCTGGCTTCCTAGCACTGGGAGTGACAGATTCAACTCAGTAGGGAGCAATCCATAAGGTAGTGTAGAGGGTACACTTGAGAACTGAAAATTTGAAACATTATTGCCTAAACCCTGAGGAAGCACATGCCTAGAATAATGATCTGCAGACCTCTGCAAAAACTCTAAAGAGCTCAAGTCAGGTCCATTCACATGTAAGCCATCTGTTGTTTGCAATGAGCTCCTGAAAGTTGGAACAGCAAAGCTCGACAGTGCATTTGCCTGCAGACTGCTTGCTGTCATCTCCTTGCTAATTTGTTGAATGTTTCTTTCCAACAATTGTGTAGCCTGCCCAGCAGGTGGGTGTCCAATGCTTGAGAGTCCTGCTGTTGAAAGACCAAAACTAGGAGGATCCTGAGTGAAATTCGGAAGAAGACCTCCTGCTTGAGAGAATTCACCAGATGGAAACACCTGGGTAGCACTTAATTCCAAAGGCATAGCTCCTCGGATGCAGGCATAAAAGTTTGTGTTGGCATTTCCATGTAAATTGCTGATGGGCAGATGCAAGCCAGATGTGCCTTTTGTCTCACCACTTGTGTTCTCCAATCCAGTGTGTTGAGCAGCTTCAGGGATTGAGAGACACCTTTCTAAATGCCCACTATCATTGACTCCTAATGCATCACCTGCTTCCTGGGCTGAATTATTGCTGGGTTTAGGCCCTCCAGCAACTCTTTTGTCGAAGAACAAATTGGCCGCCCTTGATGGATCTTCCACATTGGCAACCATGTTACTGCCCCCAAGCCTAGGAGATGTTGAATCTTGGAGTGACAGAAATGGGTGCTCTGATGAATTTGGTTCTGCTGTGACACGAGAGGAATAAATCGTATGTGAACCCATTATCCCTTGCTTGCTATCCAATGTATTCAGCATGTATGGATTGTAAGTGGGTGATTTAAATAAATATTCATTTTCTTTTGAAGTGCTTCTTTGTCCTCTTCCCTCAAAGGACAGATCTCCCATACCATCCCTATCTTGCATGTTCTTCAGCATTAACTGTGACTGCTCTGGAAACTGCTGGACAGGTGAGCTCCTGGGCATCAGCCACCATAGATGTTGCCCTCCCTTGCTCACCTGCTCACCTGAATGACTGCTTGAGCTTGGAGCTGATTCCTTCAACCTACCTGAAATGTCATGTCTAGCCCCTACATTGCTTGTCTTGGGTGATGAATGCTGGTGAGGAGATACCTCAACTTCCTGACTCATCAACCTTCCCTGCAAGGTACAACCTGAGGGGCTTTCAACACGCAGCCGCTTTCTTGGTGGACTGATAATTCCATCTTCGTTACTAGCCCCTGTGGAGTCCTCCTGCTTCACCTGAACCTGAGATGTACATTCCGATGCCTCTTCCTTCATTATACTGACTAGTTGGAGGGTGGAGGCATCCTGCACCTCATTGCCTCTATCACATTTATCTACTTGCCCTTGGCTCACACCTCCTAGTTCTTGTGCATCATTTGAACTAGGTACTGCAGTCTTTAAAGGTTCAAGTTGTGAAGCGTGAGTAGCTTCCATCTGCTGTCCACCTCCTGTATTCCAATCTGGTGGCTGTGATGCCCCAGAATCCTCAGTATCAGTCGTATTGCCCATGGTTGCTGACAGACAAGATGATGCCTCACTTTCCAACCTAGTGATGCCCCAACACAAAAGACTGGTTTGCAAACCCCCAGGAGATGCACCAGGGCACAGTTCCATACATTCATATTGAAAGGAGGATTGGCTGAGAACTGATGAAGCCCCACACACAGCCATCATAGTTGCAACAGAGCATTGCCCACACACTGGCTTCCAATCTCCAATATGTTTTTTGGGTCAAGTAACCCTGGATGTCCTCAACATCCTGAATTTTTCTAGAGCTGAGGAGCTCCTTGAAACAAGAGGTAGACTCTCTTCTTTTTCCCCCTTCACATATCACACTTTACCTGGCCAATTCGGCAGCATATCAGTACACACAGACACTTCTGGAACACCACAAGACAGCTAAATACCAAACACAATTCCTTGTCCCAAACCAAGATCCTCTCTCTCCATGTACTTGCCAGGGAATCATCTGAACCAAAGACTCTGGCAGACTTAATCAAATCTACCTAGTTACAAAACTCTACCCCAATGTAGGTACAATTTGTGGCAGGTGCATTCTAAGCTCCAGGTCTTTCGAAAGCTGACCAAAACTCTTCCTTTGATGCAGACAGATCAAGGAATGTGTGCCTTCCCTTACAACTTGTTTTTTCAGGGCAGCATTGAGCCAAAGATTGGGCTCTCTGTCAGGTCAAGATCACCATGTGTTCAAATCCCTGCTTGGTACATGGTAAATGAGACCTAGAACCATCAATCCAGCTACAAACAGGGCTCAAAGTGCCAAACAATCGTCCACAGAGTGAGAGCTTCGCAGCTTCCAAGACCTCGGTAGAATATTTTCGTGACCTCATTCCCTCCTGCTAAGGTCATTTCTCCAGATCTCTCACGGAGCAGCAAAAGGCTGCAAAGAGAGGATGTATCACATCTGTCGGCAGAAACGCCGCAGTTCTTCTCCCTATTCTCTTTCTAATCTTTTCGCACTTTCTTCTTTGAACTTGGAAACAGAATTGCACATGAACAAGTAGAACTGGCTGGCCACTGCCCTAACTGATTAGCCCTGATTCGTCTCCGTCTCGGAAGGAGAAAAACGTCGCCGCATGATTAATTCGTTTCCATCCAGAAACAAAAAGTGAAAGTGAAATCGCAAACAAAAGCGTGAGGAAATACATCATGCCAATTAGAGCTCTCTCAAGTTCTGGAATTTATTTCTTGAGATTCCGTACCTGCGAGAAAGCGAAGCCTGCAACAACAAGAAAATCTTCGCGAACCTCTGATTGCTGCTGCTACTGTGGTCGCCATGCCCCCTACGCTGCTGGCACCCGTGTTTTTGCAATGTTTTTGAACCACAAATTCAGGTTCGCCGCTCCCAGCCGACAAGAAAAGCTCATTCCCGGTTCCTTTTTTCTCCTCAAAAAAGAAATGGCAGAGCAGTACGGGCACGACACAAAAAGAACCTCGCACGCCCGATCTACTTGAGATTCTCGCAACAGACAGACCAACGGACCTCGATCTGGACTGTCTCTCCTCTTTCTGTCCTCGCCTGCAACAAATACTTCATAGAAAAAAAAGAAAGAAAACAGAAATACAGAGCGGAAGTTAAGAGGCTCACAAGGGAACGGAAGAGGAGGTGCTGGTGCGGCCGTTGGCTTCAGGCAGTTCCATGTACCTCGAGCTTCATGGTGGCAGGCGCGGAAGCGGTGATTGCCGGCATAGCCGGGAGCTTCGCCTTTCTCGTCTTCCGGCCACCCCCCTTAACCGCACTTTGTAAACCTAGGTTGTTTTCTATTTTAACCATGGTTACATTCCCACTAATCTTCACCATTGAAAAATGGCCAAACTTTGTTTGTATTTACTATTACTCCCTTTTTTTCCTTTTCTTTTCTTCTTTTTCTCGCCAAAAAACACTTTGCCCTGCTTTTGGAAGCTCTTCTTTAGGCTTTGGAGGGATTGTAGGGCCTGTGTTTTTTTTCAACTTTGTGATGTTGCTGAGGTGGCAATCATCTATAAGCTGATCTAGCCAAATTTGGCTATTATTGAAATATGAAAAAAAAATTGAGCATCATTATGTATTTTTTGCTACCTTCTTGAACAATATCTAGAAATGTGGCAATTTTTTATGATTTAAAAATAAAAAATAGTTTTTCAAAAAAAATTAAGTTTGCAACAAAAAAATTCCAAAGAAGAAAAAAAGGCTGGTGGGGGGTGGTATTTTGGTGGGGAGAATTACTTTATTAATTTGTGTTCAGAAAATATCCTTTGAAAAAGGGCTAATGTTGAAGCCAACTTAATTTTAAATTTCATCTCTTTATGCCTAAGGCCCTAAACACATAGGGTCTTATAAATAGATTATATAGAGGGCGCCATGTGTATGCGGGAAGGATCTCCAGTCTCAATATTGTACTACAACACAGGGCTTAAGGGTTTCTAGGATTGTGGCACTTTTAATGTGGGTTTTTCCTAACTACCATATAGGTACCAAGTCCAATTGTTGCCTTTTAAAACTCATAATACGAGCTAAGTTTTGATAATCGCTTTAGATGATTACGGTAGTATCTGAACAATTTCGGCAACAAACTGTCAAATAATTAATTAAATTTAAAATCTTAACTTCAGCAGTTGGTTTTTTAATTCTGAAATTTTTGGCAGGTAACGCTTATAAAAAATAATAAACACTTCTTTTTTAAGTTCATGGAACAGTCTAATATGTCTAGATTATCTCTTCTAATGTGTCTAGATTAACTCCATGTTAAGTCTCTGTACTTGACAGTCCACGGCTGAAACCTGACAGTTGAACTTTTGATTTTTTAAAAATCTTGGCACAAATAATAAATAATTTTTCAAAAATTCAGCAAAACGAAAAATAATTTAATTTATGCCGAAATTGTTCAGGTACTACAGTGGTTTACCTTGACCTTGTAATTGTATTGGAGATGGGTATTTGTGAATATGATATAGCTAATGGTGAAATGGGGAAAACAAATGCACCATTTAGATAAATTCTAATAACCACTCAGTTATTCTAACTGGAGTCTCAATCCTTAGATTTCAGAACTTTTGACACATCCAAGTTATTGGTTCCATCATGGATGTTGGCCAATTGTTCAATTGCATGCTATGGGAATGTAATGAACACAAACATGTATTTGTTGTATCAATCGATGTTGGATTCATTATTGGCACACATTATGAAATTTTTACACTTGGATCCGGCATTGATCAACTTCAATCAACAGCTCCCCATAATACTGGTAACTGAAGCATCAATGCATCAATTAGTATTGTCATTCAATGCACTTTACAACCCTCACTTTGGTGTCTTCAACTATCATTATCTCTTCAAGGATGAATGTTAGCAGTCACATCCATACGCTTCTCATTTTCTACATATAAAATCTTTAAAACTTTCAATCTTTGCGTTTAGTCTTGGACATTGGACAAAACATTTTTCTTGTGTTTAAAGAAGGTAGGAATTTGGATTATCAACTTCATTTGGCTAACCAGACTCAAATTGGTCGGTCATGACTTCACTTAGGTGTAAATGCCAAATCTCAGATAAACTTTGCCATGAAGTACTTCAAGTTGGCCAGAATTCTTTCATGGGTCAACTAAGAAGGCCACCCATCCAACCATATACTGAATCCTTTATCAAAAAAGGGGAAATAATTAGGAGAAAGGTTTTAGCCACTTCCATTTCAGCTATAATCAAAATTGCGGTGTACTTGGGTTGATTCTCATGGCCACCATAACATTTCACTATATGAAAGCAGAGTCATTTCTTTTATGTCCCACAATCAAGGATGTTTAAAACCACACCTAGCATCAATCCAATAGCCTAACCGGCGGTTATGGTGTCTGGTTGTGGTACTTTATTATTTAATGGTTAGGATTCATGACAACGTTGCAAAGGCTCATGGATTCAATGCCTTATTATGGCACCTTACACATGACCCTAGATTGTCAACCCTGGTCATTCACAGTTGTGACAACCTTGGTTATTGACAGAGTTCCAGACATTCTTCTTTTGAACCCAAATCCTTTTGCAAAGAGGCCATGAGTTGGACTCACTGGACGAATGGGGGAACCACTTTTTAAACCTCATCCTCAAGACTACCATAGTTCATATTGCTTTATTTCAAGAGTGTTGAGGGGGAGAAAAAAAAAGAAAAAAAGTACATAGTTTATACATAAAGGAGGGGCAAAAACTTGCAGCTGAGCCTACTATAGTAAAATACTTGAAACGCATATCATTGTGCTAATTTTATGATTGTAGGCAAGATCATGATCCTTAAAAAGGATTCAGCTTCTGAAGGGGTGTTAGATAACTTGGTCAATGTCCCTAAACTTGAGCAAGCAAGTGAAACCTGTAGACCTTCATACTGTATTTTTGGCCCCTGACCCTTTTGGCAAAATAGCAGTGTGTACAGTGCAGCATCTACTTTTTGAAACTTAGGGAAGTGAAGCTCTTGAGAACAAGTGATGTACCTACCACTGATAATTGGTAGATCTTCTTGAAATAACAAAAAATGAGATCTGGCAGCCCCAATTTGAATAGTTCAGAATTCCAACAGTAGACTATAAGTATGTTAGGTCACTCTATGGTTTTGGAATTCAGGATGGTAACTCAGTGTGAAAAGCTACCATAATGCAACACTTAGGTAGGCTAGACTTTTTGAGTCCTTGACTGTGTGATCCATTCTTGTAGTGCACTGTTACTACTTTCATGAATGCATTGTTTTCTTTCATGGTGGCTATGTACCTGTAGCTACAGTTAGCCCCAAAAAATGTAAGGAGAACAGATGAGCAAGTAAAACATGTTGATGGGGTCGGTGAAAAGTGGGTCCAGACATAAGTACAAAAGCCTATAATGTTGTAAAGGTGTTGATTGTTGTGATCCATTGTAGTGCACTGTTCCTCTCAAGAATGTGTTATTTTGTGTCATGAGAGGAGCTATGTGACGGTAAACAAATTTTACCTGCATGCTGAGCACTGTTGCATCATACCCAAAATGTATCATACTTCCCATGAGAAGATGGGCTGAAAAAGTACAACGCTTTGATGCTTTCAGTGAAAAGTGAAAAATAAATGCAAATGCTATTATGCAGCACAGTACGTAGCCTATCTTTTTAAGCAATTGATTGTGATCCATTGTAGTGCACTGTTCCTTACAAGGATGTGCTATTTTCTTTCATGGGTGGTTACCAGTTACATCACTGTACATAGCTACAGGGACCCCTGTGCTCGACACTGTGTTAGACCTTTGTGGCTGATGTGCCCAATCTATTAGAGTTTTTTTTGTAATGTCAGGCAAATGCAGGCTTTTGGTCTGGTCCTTGCCCAATTCACCGGTCATAATGTCCATTCCCAATTTGGCAAAGAAAAATACACCACACCCCAATGAGGATTGCAATTCGAATTTCCCCCAGGACTTGTCAGAAATCCAATTTCATGGCAAGTTGATGCCTATCGCAACCTCACGCATGTGAAGCTTGTCACCTTGTGAAGCTCACAGATGTGAAGATCTAAGCTTGTTTTTTTCCCCTTGCTTCCAAGCATTGTGAGTGTTTGGAATGTAGTTTTCCAACTTTGTTAGCACTTGTTCCTCAAGTAGTCAGCACATTGGGAGATCCATCTACCATGGAGCCTTGCAAGTTTTGTGAACACAAACAAGTGGAGTTGTGTGCCACTTGGAGTGGAGGGAGTCAAGCTACTACAAGAGAATCGATCTTGGAAAGAAGGTTGCCCCTCTAAAACCAAAAATTCATAGTCAACATCAATCTTTTGTGTCACGGGGAGGAAACTTTTTGTAATGCAATTCAAAACCTCAAGCAACACTTTTCCAACAACTAGTTTTATGAGGGGAGCTTTAGCTCATAATCCAAGAATTGGTGTTCATATCCACCACCTCAAGTGAAAAAAAAGACATGTTTTATGATTCTAGTATCGATGAACTCACCTTTTGGCAATGTCTCCTCCTCTCATTGTGGTCACATCATGTGTTTGCTAAAAACCTTAATAGCTTCATGGCTTGTAAAACCTCTAAAAAAATTTGGAAGTCTTCCTCCAACCACGTTAGAATTTGAGGAATCTTCTATTGCAAAACCTAAAATCCATAGCCAAAAATCTCTAGTAAAACCATAACTTGAAAGGCCTTCTACCCCTAACACTCATAAAACATAAAATTTTATGGAAGAACATGGGGCCATCACTAGCAGAAAAAATTATCTTTTGCAATTACACATTATTCATGCAACTCAAAAATAGTTGCATACGACATTTCATAGTTGCATAAAACAAGTCACGAAAAACGATTTTTTTCTAGTGCATCTAATCCTTATTTTCATAAACGCCTTCATCATTAAGCAAATTGTTGCTTATTTGCCCATGCACCCTTTGATGATGTGGTGTTTTTGCCAAGTAAACAAATCTTAATACAAGGTTGTGCATGATGCAATGGCCTAGAATGCACTCAAGATTATGAAAATCGTAAAGGCATTTTACTACCAAACAATTCAAGCTCAAGGACTTCCAAGATGTCTTCTTAAAGCATGTTCACAATTTGAAGTAGAATGCTTGAAATGTTACTTTCAAATAGATGATTTGCTCAAGGTAAATGCTTTTTAAAATTGACATTTTTGTACAATCAAATTATGTACATATTCAAACTTAACTTTTTTGGTAATCTTCCTTTGATTTCTAATAAAACAACCTTTAAAATGGGCAATATAGGTAATCTTCAATTGGTGATCTTGATTTTAATGGTCATTTTGACCATAAGATCCTCATCTTCCTATCATTTATGGTGAAACAAACTTTGAAATGGGCAATGCAAGTGGTTTTTTTTGTGATATTGGTTCTAGTGATCATCTTAACCTTTGTGATGGTCATCTTCCTTTGATTTCTAATGAAACAAAAGTTGAATTAACATTTTCAAGTGGGTTTTTTAATGTTATTGGTTCTAGTTTACAACTATAATCTAATGATGGTTGTCACACCCTAGCCTTGAGCTCGTGACCAACACAAGGGCTTCCAAAAATGTAGGCCAAGAGTGAAGCTCGAAAGTCACATTTCATGCTCTCATGAATGTAGGAAAGTGTGAGGGAATGAACCCACACATTCCCAAATGGGCTCCCACTTTGGGAGTTAGAGTCCTAATGGACTCCCGAATCTTTAGATTATAATTGTTGGGGTCAAAATTCATTGGAGTAAATAACTCCTTATACCATTGGAAAGCTATTGAAAATTAAATATCTACAATGGGATCGCATGATCCATTTGGGTACTTAAAACATAGGTTATGGCCAAAAGAAAAGTTCGGACTCAATTTGCCAATTTGACTCCCCACTAAAAATCAAGAATCGCCTTGATTTCCTTACATGCAGGTGGCGTACCACATATTGTTGGAAAGCTCTCAACGAAAGCTACAAATTTTTTATAGACCTCATCTCAATCAAAGGTTTACACACAAAGTTATGGGCCTCCAAAGTTACGGAAATCCCAAATTCATGAATTTCGAGACTCCCAAAATGACATTTGTGTGTTAGCCCCGTGGCCAGGCCCAAAGAATACTATAAGGGGGAAGGTGATGGCTACCCCCAAATCTAGGCCATGGTGAGTCTTGTGAGTTTGTGTTTGTCCATGGCTCGTCCATGCACCAAAAATGTTCCAACTATGCACTAACTAACTTGTTGTTTGGTTTGTGCAGGTCCATGTGAATAATTAACATGCTTGTCATTTGTCCTAATCCCCATCCCAAAGCTCCAACACATCCCTCTACCCCCGAAGTGCTATGAGCCAAGGAGTGTACTCCAACTTTTCATCCTTCCATTGTTTTCACCTTGGATTCGCAGTTGAATCTATCAGGGAGCTTGGGGGTGCGTCAATGGTTATCTTCCATTGATTTTTAATGAATTAAACTTTAAATTGACATCTACAATTAATTTTCTTAGTTTTTAGTTATAGTTTATAACAAGGGTCTAATGATGGTCCATTCCTTATGAATTATAATGAAATAAACCTTAGAATGATTTTTTTGTATTTTTTCAATGACCAATTTTCTAGTGATGAATTTTTAATGATTGATTTCCAATGACCATTTATAGTTATTGATTTTTATTAACCATTTCCAATGACCATTTCCTTTTCCTTGATTTAATGACTTTTAATGATTATTGATTTAGAAATTTAAAAACAATTTTGGTTCACATGTTTTAGTTTTTAATTTGAATATGTGTGCGAATGTTGTGTGTGTGAATCTTTTTAAAGGAATGGCAATATTTTCAAAGGTGGGTGAATTCTTGGCAAAAATTCAATCTAAATTAGTTACCTTTCACAAGGTAAAATAACCTTTGTTGGGACAAGGTGTTTTGGGAGATTGTGGAATCCATACAATATAACACATTCATGGTGATATTTAATGTTCACTTTATCATTTATAACACCAACGAACAAATAGGTTACTCAACTAATCCTAAATGTAATGTGTCCATCTACTAGGATTATTTAAAGGGTTATTTTAAAGCCCCACTTGTTCAAGAAACTTTGAAAGACCGTTTACAAAAAACATCAAAGAAATTAAAAATAGGAAATTTCATTGAAGAAGGATTATAACAAACGATAATACAATGTGATGAACTTTTGGAGTGATTCAAAGCTATGAATAAACATGTAAGCTAAAATGTATTAAAAAGGCAACAAAGGTTTAATGATTACACACCCACAACACTAACCCCATCTCTTAGCCCTAGTTTTAACATCCCTTAATAACTTGATGGATTGTCCATTAGTGCAACTTCCGTGGACCTTATCCTTATAACCACCTTCACCAAAATGTAAAACACCTATTGCAAAACTAACCAAGGGGGAAATAATGGTGGTGAATTTTAAAAGCATGGCAACCATGGCAAGCCAATTTTCCTCCACATTTGATGTTAATGATGTCTTTTTGTTAAGGAAAATGGACATCAACAATGAAAGGAAAAATAAAGTAAAATTTAGTAATTTGAAAATGGCTAAAAATTTAACAATGATTTCATAAAAGGATTTTAGAAAAAAAATTAAACAATTCTAGAACTATAATTAATAGTTTGATGTGAAAGCATTAGTTTTATGTAATCTAACATAATCTTAAATTATTTCCATTTCCTTTTGAATCCATAAACCTTAAACATTAAATTCTAGACCTTAAATTTTTAAAAAATAATTTTAAAACCTAAATGCATACCTAAAACCTTGAATCCTAAATCCAAACCTTAAAATCTTAATTTAAACCCTTGAATTTTTTTATTTAAAATTTAAACCTTAAATCCAAACCATAAAAGGCTTTCAAACCCAAAACCCTAACCTTAAAATTTTGAACCTCACCTTTAACCCTAACACTAAACCTTAATTTCAAAACATAAATTTAAAATTTCAAACTTTAACATTTTAACTTTTATTTTATCTTTAAATTCAAGCCTTAAACCTTAAATCAAACCTTAAACATTAAATTCAAACCTTTAACCCTAAATTAAAAACCTTTATACCTTAACATTAACCTTAATTTCAAACTTGGCCCCTAAACCTTAAATCTTGACCATAAAACTTAAAATTCAACCTTTAAACCCTAAATCTTAACCTTAAACCCTAATTTCAAACCTTAAATCTTAATTTAAACATTAACAAATTTATACCTTAACACAAAAGCTATAATCCAAACCCTAAACCCTAGAGCAAAAGTTAGAGTAATTTTAAATTTTAATAGTGTGTTACCCATCATTATGTAGTAAGGTCAAGGTTGTAATATTTAATGACTTGTATGGGAAGTCCATTTGGCACCAATGAGGTAGTTGGTCACAAAAACCCTAGTTTGGAGAAGATGTGAAAATTTTGGTTTTGTGGAATCAAATATTTTCATGAAATGTTAATATTTCCTTTTGAATCCACGAATTCCCCAATGTTCCATCATGACCTTAAATCTCATGTGAATTTTGTTGTAAGTTAGAACTACACCATGGTTCATATCAAATGATAACTCTCACCCTCCTATCATGCACATAATGAACAATTATTTCCCCAAGTAGCCCAACACTTTCAACAAATATTCAAAATACTAACCCCCATAAGTGAAATAATGACACCATTTCCAATAGATGGTGGAGAGATGGAGAATGTTTATGTTGTGGTAAGACCTAAGGTAGCTCATATTGATATAAATAAACAAGCCATGGTGGTTTAAAACCATAATGTTGTTCATTGCAAATATTTGATTCCAACCATTAAAACATGACCAATGTTTTGAGTTCTTACATGGCCTATAGATATCAACCAATGTCCCATCAATAAACCTAATGCACCTTGGCAACTTATGCAATTGCCTACCCAAAACAACCCTTTCATCAAGCATGGGTCAACAAATTTTGTTCGCCAAAACACCATAAATGCATGATGCATTTAATAACACAATGTAAAATAATAACAATTTTGCCTAGTTTCACATGAAGGTGTTATAAATGATAACATTTTCATGCTTCATGAATAATATGAAGCTCAAAAATCATTATTCAAGGTTACTTTGATGATTTTCTTGATACAATTAATGTATCCCTTGGAATGATGGGAAAAAAATTCAAACCTTAATAGTTTCAATTTTAGACCTTAAACCTTATATCCAAACTTGTAATTTAGACCTTAAACTTTAAATTCAAACCTTACCCTAAATTTCAGACCTTAAACCATAAAATTCAAAACATAGCTTTAAATTTCAAACCCATGACCTTAAATTTGAAACCATAAACCCCAAAATTCAAGACCTAGCCTTAAATTTCAAATCATGACCCTAAATTTCAAACCTTAAACTCTAAATTTCAAACTATAACTTTTTCAAATCTTAATCCTTAATATTCAAACCTTAAACCCTAAATTTCAAACCATAAACCCCAAAATTCAGAACCTAGCCTAAAATTTCAAATCTTGACCTTAAATTTCAAACCATAAATTTAAATTTCATACTATAAGGCATTAAATTTCAAATCTTAATCCTTAAAATTCAAACCTTAAACCCACTTTAAACCCTAAACCTTAAAAACAAACCGTAACCTTAACATTAAAATCACACCTATTCTTAATCATGCAACTTTGAGGGCAAGAAGGCTTGTATGTGGACCTATTATGAAAGATTATTATTGGCATTACTTGAATTACCAACTCTTCAAACTCTGTGAATGTGAAATTGTTGAAGTTTTTTAATAATGTTTGTGTGGCCTACTTTGTGGCCAAGACATCCTAGACCTCCATTGCTAGATCAACGAATTGGCCATTCTCTTCATCCTCATTGTCATTAAAGATGTATTTAAAATCGAAAACAATGAAAGCACATTGGAAAAACATAACAACTTTTTGGTCCATCTCATCAAACAATATATTATTTAAAATACCAATCATTATTCATTACTTAAAAAACAAGTATGTTTTATTAGAAAATCCAATAAAATACCCAAAATGACAAGCATAAAAAAAACCACTTTATCAATATCACAAGAAGGAATCATGGGTTTTGCAACTACCTGAATACATTGGGTTTTCAATGAAATCGGACAAAAATTGACTAATATGCAACTTATATGGTTTTGGTCAAAAAGAAATACTTGATTAGGACATTTTGATGAAATTGTTTAATTATTTTGAATAATCACATGTTGCATTGAATTATTTTTAATTTTTGAATTATGACATTGATATTATAAAGTCCTAAGTTAATATGATGTTGATTAAAATGCCATAACATTGATTAAAATGCCACATCACGATCACACACCATTTTTTAATTTTTTTTTCAAATGAGTCACAAATTGTATTCTTTTCATGGTATAGTATGAGGACAACACCTACCTTGCATTTATTATTATTACAAATTTTCTTAGCAAAAAGTTTTGGCACCATTCACCACCAGCATATGTACATGTTTATATATTACATTTGTACATTATGTATCAATGTATAAAATACATTGTATACATTAATGCACCCATCCATCACAATTTGAACTTCATGAGATGCACCTAAGTTTTAACCACCAAATCACTTCAACATTTTAATATAAAAGAATTCTTTTAACTTTATTATGTTCAACATGAAACTATTTAAGCAATTCAAACTTTCACCTTTATTTTCTTTTTCAAAATTTATTCATATGTTACAAATGAAAACATGATCTTGAAACTTAATCAATAATGTATTCTATATATATAATTTATAAATAATAAATTTATTTTATTTTGTTAAAGAATTAAAATAAGATGTTATGAATATATTAAAAAATATCTTTTTGTTTAAGTTGACCTATAATCATTGTAAATGTGATTAAATTCAATGTGAATTCAAGAATGCCTTAATTAAGTCTTTAACAATGTTATTTTGTTATGTCAAATATATGTCCATTTTTTAAGGAATTGCATTTCTCCAACATGATTAGATACATTTTTATTTTCTTTTTCTTTTTTGCAATCTTGCTCAAATTATAATCATCCATAAAAAGATTTAACAAAATTTGGTTTAGGGTTTAGGGTTTAATATTATGGCTACCTACTATAACCTATTGTAAAAATTTGATGATATATGTTCTTTCCAATTTTTCAATTAAAAAATCCTTTGTTGATGTTGTTGCCCTTTTAAATTGGCAAAAATTGGCCAGAAAAATAAATGTCAATTAAGTAATCAATATTATCACTTCATTTACAAGACCATAATTGTTTAACTACATTAATCATATATTAATACAAATGATAAATTACATGACTTTGAAAAAATATCACAACATATTTTTAATATTATAAATCTTTAATGATGTAAGATATATTTTACCTTTGGTTACTTTGTAAAAGTAAAAACAACATAATTTGGTGAAAATTTGGCATTAAGTAGTTGGATTCACCCCTCCCCTTGTACCCAACAACTTTTTGGTGATGAGTTTTTGCAACTTGATGATTCTTTTCGGGAGTTTTTCTTAAAGTTAAAATTCAAGGGGAAATACAAACAACAATAATTTCGCCAAAAATTTGAAATCACATATTTGAAAGAGGAAATTTTTTTTCCCAAATGAACCAAAAAAAATGAAATAATTTTAATAGTTGTAACCTTAAACCCATAAACATTTCCATTTCCAACATCAAATTTATTTTCAAACTTTCTAAAAATATTTGAAATTACTATATCCATATTTTTGAAAAATTAAAAATAATTATTAACGATGTAACTAAAAGAAAATTGTGGTGAATTTTCATCATTTTGCAAACATAAAAAAGGCCTAGATTGTCAACATCAACAAAGAATGTTTTTAATTTTTTTTTAAAAATTCACAAAAAATATTATTTAAAAATGTTCAAACTTTACAATGGGTTTTAGGACCTATAACCAAAATATAGAAGGATTATATTTTTTTGTAATTTCATATATTCAATCTATAATTAAATCATGGTTAAATTTTTTATGGATGATTTTGAACAACACCACAAAATTCAAAAAACAAAAATATTGTAAAAATTGTTGATTCATTATTATGATCACCATTTTCAATTCTTTCATTTATTTTTTAAAAAAAGAATGAATTAAAATTCATCTCTGAATATTTAAACATAAACTTGTAACTAAACAAACCCCAAAAAATTTTAAAATTTCATGTTAAACATAAATTATATAAATATATATAATGAAAAGAGTTAAAAATTTAATGAAAAATATTTAGCATGGAATTTTTTTTGTTATACACCAAGAAAAAAAATTAGGAAAAAATTAGGAACTATTTTCAAGGTTTTTTTGGTGTGGCATCATGAACATTCACAATAAAAAACTTGTCCATGATGCCTATTGTAACCCATTCAAATATAAATATGAAATCTACTAAATTTTTATACATCCATTTCAACATATTACAATGAATGCAAAGTGCAATTCATGAGCATTGGATTTAAAACATTCAAAATGTTTCAACACATTAAAAGTGAATGGTTCAACTCATGTACCATGTTGATAGATGAAAAGATTTCAAAAAAATCATTAATCCATTATATGCATTTTGCAAACAATCTTAAAATCTACCTCAATTTTCATCTCCATAATTCAAAATTATTAAAAAATAAAATAAGGTTCAAATTATGCTCATAAATGAACAATGTAATGAAAGTTATAACTATAAACAATATTGAACATTAACTAGTGTAACAAGTTGCTTGCAAACTTAAAATGGCCATGAAATGTGGTTCAAATGTAGTCAAATTGAAAAGTAATTGTAATGTTTAGGGGTGGAAAAAGACAAAAAAAATTATTGTGTATGGACAAGTGAATTTGAACCTATTGTTGTGATTAAGATGATATTTTTAATTAATTGGTTGGTTATTTTGATTAACAAACAATGGGCCATTTGACTATTCAAATTTTTACATAAACTTAAATCATTTTTTGGGATTATCATAGAAATATATTTTTTCTAGGTCAGTAAATAGAAAATAGGTTTAAGTAGGTTGTGAAAAGGCAAGTAGGTAGGTAGGTGGTAGCTTAACCTACCTAGCAAGCTAACTTACCTAATTATGTTAGTTTAACCTATTTAGTTAGTTTAATCCCTTAGGCATGCAGATAGGTTATAAGTATAAGGAATTGAACTCCTCACTTTTACATTGGGAAACGAAATTTTTACTAATGAACTACACCATCAAAAGGTGATAAACCTTGTTAAGTTTTTTATTTCACATGTTTATTTATGTAAGTAAGCAAAAAACTTAAGGTTGAAAAAGGAAAAAAAACAACCTCTTGGGGTAGGTTGAAGTAGGAAGTAGGAATATAAGTATGTAAAAGGTCGAATGTAAGTAGGTAAGTATAATACATAATTAGATGGATAGACCTAGGTAAACCTAGGCTACCTACTTACTTACCTACCTAACTTAGGTAGTAACTAGATAGGTAGGTAGGTAGACCTAGGTAAAGAGTAGGTAAACTTAGGCTAACTATCTAACCTAGGTAGTAGGTGTGTAAATAAATAGGCCTACATAAGTGAATACGCCTAGGTTAATTACCTATTTAGGTTTACTTACCTAGCAAAAGTAATAAATAGTTAATTTGATTTATTAACTAAAGTAGGATGCTCAATTTGATTAAAAACCATTGGTCATATTGATTAAACATGTCATTTTATTTTGTCAAACTTGATTAGACACTAAAAGAAATTTGCAAATATGCAACTATCCTATTTGTGACTACATGTGACACTGTGTCATGTGCAATTACTTTTAGAACTACTTACTAACTTCACCAAACTTAGGAATGGTTTGTGATTATATTATGACTATTGTGCGACTACTATCTTCTTCATCCTCCTATGTGATGTTTTAAAGATTATATTCATCCAGGAATAAGCCCCCATGGCCCATTAACTGCATGTGTAACCAAAATTTAATCACAAATTGATGTATGATGTATATTATGGGCATGATAAGCATACATATTTGGCATTGTATAATTAAAAAGTCTACTTAGACTCTAATAAATATGTCTTATGAATATTATCAACATATTTGTAGGGTTTATTGTAATTTTTTAATGAAAAGTACATTAAGGGTATATTAAAGCTATAAAAAAGATATTTAAGTTTATATCTACTATATATTTTTTCTTATCAATAATTATGATGTAATTAATTAATTAATAATAACTAGTCATTAATAGTTGATCATTAATTATTCATAATTAATATTCAATAAATTCAGAATTATTTTTTTTAAAAATTGAATGATTAATATTTATATTTATTTATTTATTTATTATTTTTTTAAATATTAAATACTATTTAATTAACTAAAAATAGTTAGTAAATCAATTAGTTACTCATTAATAATTTTTTAATATGAAATAATTATTTATTTCATATTAATAATTTATTAACTATTAAATAACTAATAATTAATACTTGATCATGCATATTTAATTAATTTATTAATACTAATTATTGATGGATTTTTACTATTGATTAATTAATTAGTTAATTAGCGAATTAACTACTTAATGAATGAGTTACTTACTTATCGAGTTGACACAATTGACAAGGAAACCAAATTGTGTGGGATAAAAAACATAGTCACAACCTAATTGCAAATTATTTGTAGTTAGGTTGCAATTAGATTTTTTATCCCATATTGTTTGGCTTCCCTTTCAAGTGTGTTAAATATATGATTAAATTCCCTATAAACATTCAAATACACAAGATTTTGTTAAATAGGATGAACTAATTGAAAAAGTTTAATTCTAATTTGGTTAAATCCAAAATAAAATAAAACAAACTTTTAAAAGTTTTAAGACTTACCTACCAACTTACTTCAACCTACTTACATTACCTACCTATCTTAAACTTCCTTATTTACTCACCTATTTTTATTTTAAATGTTTCTAAAATCACAAATGTTACCAGAAGGCACAAAATTATTTATCCACATGTATGAATGAAAGACTTTTTAAAAAATGGTTGGTAATAAATTTGATTTATTTAATATTCTTTGGATACGCCACATCGCAACATGATATTGGTCATTGAAAATTGGTCACTAGTTGCATGATAATTGCATGATAATTGCATGTGTTATATAGTCAACAAATAAAAAATATAGTCAACTCAAATACATATTTCATCAATTGTTTATGTGATAACATCATCATGACATCAACATTTGCAACTAATGTCCCATGCAACTTGTTCAACATAATTACAAATCATTTTAGTTATAAATGTCATTTGTGATTAAAAATTAGTTGCAAACTGAAGTAAAAAATATGTAGATTTTTTCTAGTGAAATGTCTTATTGTCTAGTACCCATTGGCCATTTTGACCAAGGTGATTAATTTTTTGTTCAATTTAACAAGATTTTCAATTTGATAGATAATCAAATAAATCATTATAACCAAATTCATTAGAAAAAAAATACACATGTCATTTAGGCCATGGGCCTCTAATCAAAATGAACATGTTCCTTAGTCAAGTGGACAAGGTAGTCAACTTGGATAGTTAAAAAAATCATGAATTGTAATAATGATTGGAAAAAAAACCATGGTTTAAACTTGAAAATGACATCATATGTGTTCAAGTGAAAATGAAAAAAGTTTGGACCCATCTAGAACATTAAATCTTCCCTCCTACCTACTACCTAATTTACACCTAGATCCACACCTTTGGGGCTGACTTTTTATTTACCCACCAAACTTACACTCTAATTAAACCCCAAATCACATTTCCTAATAATAATTTGTTCCTTAACATTCATTTTGACCATGCCCATAAAACTTTACATTCAAGCTTACACTAAAGGTTAAAAATTAAACCCTAGACACCAAAACCTTGTAAACTTTAACCCACCATTAAATTTAATCCATGGTTCCCAACCCTAGCCCTACAACATGATTCATAATTTCAACCTTTTACATGAACACAATGCATACCTTATAACCTTAACCTTAAATCCTCAACTTAATATATAAAGATCAACCCCTAATATAAAAACTAAACTTTAAAACCTTAACCCCAAAACCTCAAAAGCTAAACCTTAAAACTTACATCCCAAAAAACCTAACACAAACCTTCAAAATTAAATTCAAAAATTTCAAATCATAAACCTCAAGAAAAAAACCTAAAACTTACACCCTTGAAAGACCAAACACAAAACTTAACAACTAAACCTTAAAATTTCATGTTTTAAACCTCAAAAGTTAAACCCTAAACCTATAACATATAGCCCCCATTAACCCATAGCCATATAACCTTATAACATATATAGCATAATAACCATATAACAATATAGCCTAATAGTTTATATAACTTAATATAACCATGTACCACAAATAGCCTTATAACTTATGTAGATAAGTCATAACCCTAAAATAGTGTGTATAACATAGACTATAGTTGGGTAGCCCATGGGTTGAAAAAAATGTTCATGTTAGGTTTTCAAATTTTGGTACCTTATTACAAGACTTTATGGGCAACAAGTAGGAGGAGATGAAGCACCAAATATGAGGTGAAAGTGGGGCTTAATAGGGCACCACGTAAAGAACTTTTTTTTTGTGTGAAACTATGTTTTTTTCTCATTTTTGAAAAATGACCAATGGGGACACTTGTGAAAATCATTTGGTGCAAATTTGGCTAAAAGTCATTTAAAGTATGAACTCTAATTTGCCCCATTGCTAGATTCATTATCTCAATATGATTGCCCCTAAAATTTTCAAGGTGAAAAATTTGGCCTTTCCTTTGTATCTAAAAGTGTTAAAATCTAGCTTTCATTGAAACCTTAAAGCTTTCTAGTTATTCTAATATTGCACATGGGGTTTGCAAGCAAAAAATCAAATTATTTTTTCTAAATTTAACATTTACTTGAACCAAATTGTAATATTTAGGGTGAACAATTGTTTTTGGTATGGATTTGCATGTTTGAAGATTGAATAAACAATTGAGACATCAAATTTCACAAGCAAATCTAAGAACTTGTGAGGGAATCGAACCCTTGAAATTAACCTTTCCAACACAAGTGACCTACAAAATCAAACCAACTTTACATGCATTTACAACTTTTAAAAACCAAATAAAAAGAAACCATAGTAATTAAACTACAGAATGTGGGTAGGCCATGTTGACACAATGGAAACTAAAGTGTTTGGATTGTAAAACAAGCCTTGAATTCAACAAAGATAGAAACATAAGTCATCAAGTTTTTGCATTTGAAGAAACATGCCTAGGAAGCCCACAAAACACCCTAACCATTGAAAGAAAACATGGTTTTTTAGAAGGTCAACTTAACTAAAGTGTTCACATTGTTCATTTTGATTAAAAGCCTAGAGCATAAAAAAACATGTTACTTTTGATTACATTTAATTAATATTAAAATTTTGACCATATGTCAAGTCATACATTTAATCAAAAGACACAAGAAAAAGGTCCATCAAAATGGCTAGGGCATAGTCAAATCAACCATATTGATTTGGTGAATTCACCTACTTGCCAAGCGTAAGCTATTTACTTAACCTATTATAGCTAATAGATTAGCTTATGCCTAGACTACCTACCTAACTAACTCAACATGTCAATTAATAAATAAGATTAGGTAGGTAGCCTAGGCTTAATTAGGTTATAAATAATTTAGGTTTAGTTAGGATAAGGTTAGGCTACTACCTAGGGAAATTAACCTATGCTTAATTAGGTTATAGGTAACTTAGGTTTAGCTAGGTAAGTTATTATTAGGTAAGGTAGGCTTATGACTAGGTATATTTACATAGGCTTAAATAACCATATAACTAGCTAGCTAGGCATAGGTAGCCTATAATTAAGCCTATGTAGGTAGCTTAACATATTTACATATCTACTTAGGCCCACTTAGTAGGCTACTTAGGCCTAGTTGACCTCATTGAGGCTACTTAAACAAGGCTAGGCGGCTTCGTTTAAGCAACCTAAGCTAGGTGGCTTAGTTTAGGCCTAAGTAGAATAAGTAGGTAAATAAATAAATAATTATTATTTCACATATTAATTTTTAAAATAAAATTCAAATTATATTTTTTTGTTGTTATTCAAATATTATTGTTTCATTTGACCCAAAAAAAACTAGATAAAGAAAACCTAGTAAAAAAGACTAGTAAAATACACATTGTCAAAATGGCTAAGTCCAAAATGACATTTTGGTCAAATTTTAAAAAATCACCTTATGAGGTGATGGTGCAATGGTTAAAGACTTGAGTTTTCATTGTGGAAATGAGAAGTTCAAATCTCCACACTTGCAACCTAAGCTATTTTGGCTACTTAGGTTGAGTAGCTAAATAGCCTAGATGGCCTTGTTGAGGCCACCTAAGTTAGATTTCGTGATTTAGTCACCTAGGTGGTTTAGCCTAGCCTAGGCCTAAGTAAGTTAGGTAGGTAAATAAATAAATAAATAATAAATTTTTTGCATATTATAGATTTTTTGTTGTTGCCCAAATATTGTTGTTTCATTTGATTAATTAAAAAACCCAACAAAAAAACATGGTCAAAATGGTTGGGTCCAAATTGACTTGTCCAAAATGGCAATTTAGTCAAGTTGGATTAAAGGGTATAAAAACCACTCAAGGGGGGGGGGGGGGGGGGTTTTGTGAAATTTCAGTAAAAAAAATGGTATTTTCTTATAGTGCATCATAACAATATCAATATGGTGCCACTCTCCATTGTTTAATGCATTCTTCATATGGGAAATTATGTAAAGTATAAAATTGTTGTGCAAATGTGCGCACTAGTGGTAGATGAATAATGAGCCTATTACAAAGTGTTGACTTCATAAAGCCAAAGTACAAAAACATTTTTTGTTTTCCCTATTGCCTACCATCTACCCCCTACCCAATTTAGCCAATTTCACATACTTTGAAAAGTTAGATACAAGTAAAAGAAATGTTGTCACAAGGCACCACATTTTGGTTAAAGGATCAAGTCAAAAGGGGGCACCATACATGTTACCACACTCAATTCATTATGAGCTGAACATGTCCTAGTCATAATCAAGGTCTTGCTTACATTGAAATGTTCACCCACTATCATATTTTGTTCATCCACCTTGTGGGTTGGGCATAGTAAAAAGCTAATTTAATAACTTGAAGGTGTTTGGTAAATGATGCATCACATTATAACTATAATTTTTTTAGGTACACAATCCCAAAAACATTCATGACACTATGAATTGGAAACCTAATTTCTCCTTCTTGAATTATAGCTTCTTTAGCCCCTACCAAAATAAATAAAATTCATGGACTTATGACTTGCATGAACATGGAAAAATATATGTAAAAGGAAAAAAATGGGGTGAAGTGCATAAAGGAAAAAGTTGTGGGGCTTTCCTCTGCATTCATTCTTCACTAATGATTCAACAACAACAGATACATCCTTAGTCACCATTGAAGGCAACATGGTTTTCAAATCCCAGTGAACTACTTAAACCTATTGGACATCCAATTCAAAGGCCAAATGTGAAACTCCAAAATTGAAATAAGGTATTTAATGCAATTAGATGTTTTCACTTTTGAACTCCAACAATGATTTGAAGGCCCAAAAGTTATCATTAGTGAACTTAAAAATCTAATCATAATTTATATTGGAAACATCACCTTAATAGACTTTGATGGCTACCACAAGGTCATGCACAAACACATCTCCGAATTGTGTAAATTTGATGAGAACATGCACAAATTTCAACAATGACAAAATGCAAGAAAGTTTAAACATAATTTGGAGGTCACAAAGGTGCTCATAATTCAACATAACTTGATTGTTTGTAAGGTTGTCCAATGCCATCTTCATAAGGAACGTTTTACATTTTGTCATAATTTTCTTGGTTAAGCTCAACATCAAAATCCATCTTATCTTGACATTCTGGAAAATTTTCATCCCTTTTATTGCAATGAACTCCACAAGTTTTATGAACCCAAAGTGCATTTTAGGTGAATGTGTACAAACATTATGAAATTTTGAAGGTGCATCGCCAAAGGTTGTCCCACAAATGTTTAGATTACCAAATTAATGCAGTGGGCCATATAGTGGACCCCAATAGAATGAGGAACATAAGTGTCATTAACCTATTTTGTAACACCAATATTTGTTCCTTGAAACAAATTAACACAATCTATCCCAAAACAAATGAGTTTTTTGAATAATCTAGTATTTGGGCAAACCATTACAAACCATCAAAACCTCCATAAGAATGTTGGTCAAGTCATCATTCCCTAGTCCTTTAAACAACTAGTCCAAAAAAATGAAAATGATATCCTTAGTTAGTTTTGCACCACACACAAATGAACAAACAACCAAGATTGGTTGTTAACTATAAAATATTCATCACAATTGAGATCGATACAATGATCACCAGTGCTCTAATTGCCCTCATTATTTCTTGATGCATGAATTCTACCATTGTCTAGCTAGAGCTATCACTTTAGTGCTTCTTGTTGTTTTTTTGGCAGTACCGATAATTTAAACAAAAGCTTCATTTCATCTTCCATGATGGGATGTCCTTGTTACAACAAATGTAAAGTTGTGGCAAATTGGACAACTTTCCTCACTTAATCTCTTGCCAACCCATTTACAACTTGGGTAATAACACTCTTGCAGCTATGGGAAACATGGAATTTTTTGTTTTTGGTATGTTTGCAAACCTTGGAATAATAATAATCCCCTTTTTTCACATTAATCCCAATATTCTTATCAACTTTCTTATGTCTTACATGCTTATAAAAAGGAATCCCACTTAAGAACAAAAAAATTATCTTTCCCTTCCATCTCATTATAAAGCATACATTTAATAACATGTAAGCTACCATCTAACCTTTAAAAAAATCATGCATATGGAAGTTTTGTAGTTCAAAAATCAGGTCCAAACACAATGCTAGGGCCCACATAAGCTATTACTTCTTAATTTTTCATATTTGAAAATGGTAAGTTGAATTAATGTTGAATTTTTTAATATGATTTTGTAGTAATGTTTTGAATATATTACACATTATATAATAATATATTATTCATTCTATGGCGTGGGAGCATCGTCATTCATAAAATATTCATCATTTGAATCATTTGAAAGATCAATATTTCCTCAAGAAAATAAAGGAAGGGAAGATGCAAAAGGACCATGAAATGATGAAACTAAATTGGAATTAGGTATGACAAGAGGCCCACCCATAGTAAAAGGGTTCATATTGGAAATATTTGAACTTGTAGGATTGTGGAAGTAATGGTGGCATTGTGAAAGGAATGGACTGGGGAGAATCTAGATTTTGGATAATCATTGGAGGTAGAAAAGAAATGTAAAAAATAGAACTAAAACCTACAAACAATTTTCAAACAAAGTTAAAATTATAATTCAAACAATGAAAAATAGAATTGAAACTTTGGAAACACCTTCAAAGCAACTAAAAAACATTTGATTTTGCTCTTTGTAATGCAACATTCCACAATGCACATTACATTTATACACAACATTATTGAAGTACATAGGAAAAGGTAGAAAGGGAGGTTTGAGCTTCATAAACCTTGTTCAAATAGTAACACAACTAAAATGAAAAAAATATACAAGGACTTAGAAGGGAGATTTGAACTTGTCAACCCTTGGTCAAATTGCTTTAGCCTTGAAATGGAGAAAATTAATTTCAAATTACCATGGTCAAATTGCATAGAATCACATCAAACCCATTTAAAGATGGCATGTACCTCCCCTACACATTTAATTTGCAACATTTCCATACGAAAAAAGAATACTGAAAATATAAAAGGAAATGGAGGCACACTATTCATTTGCATTGTGGAGAATCACATAGCTCATCCAATTGCATAGCTTGGTAAATCACATAAAATTGCATAGATCACCAAATCACATAGAATTACATTGTTTGGGTTATGGTTTAAAGAATTGCATGTTAGCTCTTGAGTGTTTCACACATTGCACAAAGTCCATAAAGTTTTGTGGAAATCTAAAATAATCAAGACTCAACAAGGAACCCATTGCACCTTACTCACCTTCATCCTACACACAAACAAAACCTTATAAGCCTACACAAAACATGAGAGTTGCAAAAAACTTGTACATTCCAATTGTGATGATCAAAATACCACAATCCATGGAATTTTTGAACCACCACCAACTTCACAAACATTAAATCCCTCATAATGTCTCAACAAAATGTCAAATATCACAATGTTTTATGAAACTTGTTTTATGAAACTTGAAGCTATGTGACAAAACATAATATGTATAAAAAAACTTCAAAGCTAGGCAAATACTCCCTTGAGTTAGCTAGCATGTTGAATGTTTGTTATGTGACAAAACATATTATGTCTAAAGAAAAAGTCAAAGTGAGGCAAATACTCCCTTGAGTTAGCTAGCATGTTGAATGTTCACTATGTGACAAAACATATTATGTATAAAAAAACTTCAAATCCAGGGAAGTACTCCCTTGGGTTAGTTAACATGTTGAATGTTCTGCTACAAACTTTCATTGTGAATGGGCTTTTTTAACAATGAAAATATATGTGGCCATTGGTTGAAATTAATGGTTTTCATTCTGGTGATGTGGCAACATTGGTTTAAGGTGGTGATGATGGGGTTTGATTAGGTCATTTTTTGGCCCATCCCAATTGCTTATGTATATTTTCCAATGATGGAAAGTGTGGAAATGGGCTAGATTGTTTTTCCCTATTGTAGTAAAGATCTTATTACCCCTTGTAGCCATCTTTATTTCCCTTAAATTATTTTATTTTTTTGGACTATTACTTCAACAATAATGATTGAACTTGAGGTTGGGGCTTGTGGGGTTTGACTAAAGGAACCAATCTTTTTATTTAAATCTTTTAGGGGTTTAATTTTGCTAAGGTTATTGTTATTTGGTAGTTGATCTTTTGTTTTAGTTTCTAGGTGGGTCTAGTATTAAACATTGATTTCTACATTTTCAAACTGTTCCTTTTCTTTGTTCATTACTCCAATTTCTTGTATAATAGGAAGGGGTAGGGTAGACACACCTATCACCAAACGATATCCTATCAGCAAACATTTTCAAGTTTTCCCTCATTTTAGAAGCAAATTGAAGGTTTTTTTATGTCATTGGAAGTGCAAAACAAAGAGCTATAAATGTTTTTTGAACCTCAAAAAAAAGGAACAAAGCAAAAAACACACGAATAGAAAGAGTGATATATTGTTTCAAATTTTATCTCTAGACCCCCTTGCTTCCAATAATTATATCTTGTTCATTTTTCATTCATTTATCATGATTTCAAAGGTTACATATGTGTTATTTCAAGATCTATAAAACTTGTTTAAAATGAAAGACAAAAAAACAATATTTAGATGAAAATATTTTAAGGTGTACCACATAGGACGAAAAGGGTTTAGTCCTTACTATATTATTTTTTTATCTTATATTTTGATCCCCATAAAAAATAATGAATCAAAAGTTGTTAAAATTTTCAGAAGAACTATATTTTAGACCATTAAAATTTTAAATTTCATCATAATCATCCATAAATGTGTCTTTACATGGTAAAAAATAACTAGATAAAAAAGATTAAAAAATGTGATGTTGTGACAAGATTTTGGTACACCTTAAAAAATTTAGACCTAATTGAAGAGCTTAAGCTTCAAAATCATACTGGACACTTATCAAAAAACCAAAGCACAACCCCCTTCACTTTGAAAGGGCATATCTTATTCATTTACCGTTAGATTGGAATGTTTTTTTACAGATTTGGATGCACCAAGTGGAGGACTACAAAATTGTTTGAAGTTCCAAAAACAACAGACCATGGAGAAGAGAGTTATAATGATCCATCGTTAAGTGTTCAGTGATAGGCATGTTTATCCTAATTGAATTCATATGTGGTGCTTTGACTGATCTACATGTATGCACCTCAACTTCATTTTTGTGACAACATGCTAACTAAGCTAAAGGTGAAATAACTGCTTGCAAGAGAGGAACCAATTCTTCCATACCCACATCTTGAATGACTTGTGTAGGTTGCCTCATATGGGGGACTTTCAATGACACTATCTAGGGCCTTTTCATTTCTCCTATGAGGATCTGTCAAGTCCACAATGCGGTTTGTTGGCCCATTCATTAGAAATTGTTCTTCCAAATCCTTTCCCTCCTCAACTTCATTCTCATCACTTTCCATTTCTTCTGCAGTCCTCTTGTTGCCCCCCTACTTTTCTAGGGGACCAAGTCATGGGACTAGCATCTGGATCCACTGCCTTTTCTTACTCTCCGATGTTGTTTCCTATTTTTTTGGGGGACCAGTTCATAGGGGTAGCATCCAACCCCACCACATTCACTTGCTCTTTATGCACCTCTAGGTTAACATCAGGATTGGAAACATTTTGGTTGTGTTTGTTGTTTGGTCCTGTGGCTTTCTGGCTAGATGGACCTCCTCCTTGTTCTTCATTTTCCCTCTTTGCCAACCCACGGTATTCACATTATTTTGAGACATATAGGGTAACCAGGGTGGTCACCGAACACTTAGTGTCTCAGAGGTCTGCGAATTTCTGGAGAATGCTCCTTTGAATTTCATGCTGAAAGAGGAATTATAGCCTTACTATTTGCACACCCACAGAAAGTTGAATCCTTAAAAAAAAATGAAGAAATGAGTCAGATGTGACCCTCCAAAGTAGGGGGGCGTCAAATGGTGGAAACGAAAAACCACAGGAACACTTGGAAGACTATTACTGAACACCCAAAAGAAGTCTTTGAAAGTCGCTCTATTGCTTTTATTGTTCAAAGATTATTTGTAGATCATAACGTTGCGCTCTTATAGCACTTTAAATCACTTAAATTGAACAAGAAATGAGAAAGTTATGAACTTTGAAAGTAAGAGGGGTAGAAGAGAAGGAAAAAGAAGAAAAACATGTTTTATAACTTGGAAAAGCTTATTTCTCTTTTTGGTCTTCTACAATTACTCCTTTGCCTCTGCTGTTCAAAGACGAATTGAAGAGCTCAAGTTACAGCTCCCGTGAAGTTTTAAATCGATCAAAATGAAGAAGAGATGAGGAAGATAATAATAAAATGTTCGGTCATAGGTGGTGTTCGGTCATAGGGCAGGCTACCATAGTTATATCTAGTGATATTGTTTTCAATGTGACACCATCGATTAGCATCCCTAGAGGGATTTAGAAATTAAATGTTGACATATTTTTAGAACCTGTCTAAATAGTAAAAACCTAATTGAAAAGTGCTACCAAACTAAAATCAGAGTTCAAATCAGGGTTTTTTTTTCTTCAAATTCCTCAAGTAGGTCCATAAGAGGATCCCCAGATTTAATTAGCATTAAATGGCGACTGTCCTAGGTGGGCTGTAGCATTTTTTACAAAAGTGCTCCTACATGTGACTACCTAGGAAGAGCCTAGGTCTAGGTATGACTAATTTAATTATTTTATTTCAAAAAAAGGAAAAAAATCCATATAAATGACCAAAAACTCCCCTTTTTTCACTTTCTGGAAAAAAATTCAAGCAAAAATAAAAACACAGGTCCAAACTTGGCCAAAAAAATTAAAAATTATAATTTTTTTGTGTGCATTCTGACGAAGTTCCACACCAAAACAAAGCCACTAGTTATATGTGGTGAGTATTATTTTGGGTGATTTTTTACTAATTTCTTACTTAGAAAACATAGTTTCAACCTAAACAAAGGAATGTATGAAGAAGATCACAAATTCACCTGAAACAAACACCTGCAATTGTCTAAATAAGATGAACTCTCCAACCATTTCAAAATTTGTGCAACAATTCTTTGTTTTAGCTTAATTTCCATTTTTCCTACTAATGACATTTCAAAATAGCCAATAATGCATACAATGAAATGACTTTGTGTTGCCAAGAGGGCCATTTGTGTGTACTCAAGTTGCCATATGAACAACCTAGCCAAATTGGAAACAAACACATGGATTATGTGGCAAGTTTTTATATCATACCAAATAATGTGGGTGGTTTCCAAAATCAAACTGAACCGTGAGACTGTTTTAGCCTCTTTATTGCATGTACTCCTTTTGCCTTATGTGCATGTATACATGAGAAGCCAAAACAGATTTTCACAGTTCTATTTTCGTTTTCTACTTCATGTGTTAGAGTATCCCCAGCGGTGCTCAATATGTGACCCTCCACATTAAAATTGGATGAAGAAACAAGCTACTAGCGACTCAGGGGCCCCTGTTGGTGAGCATGCATGGTACACAACATCGGATTGTTACCTACAATTGTCACACTCTGCAAAGCATCACACCAAGATTGTTGTTTGTAAAGGAGATGACCTTTTTGAAGGTGAAACATATCAGCAGTCAAAGGACTCAGTTGGAGCAGAGTATGCCGCTATGGAGAATAAAACATAGGGTGCTTCTCTCTCAATTTGAAGCTAACACTTCTATAGCCAAATGAGCATATTAGGTTAGGATGTTATTTCAGGAATTATTGGTATTCAAGCCAAAGGAACCTGTGAGGTTATCATATTATTTTAGGAGTTACTGCTATTGAAGACGGTAAGCATCAACTGGATCTTTCCATGGAAAACTACTGAAAATTTCTCCTTGGTTCCGATTTCTGTCAACCTGAGAAGAATTGACACAGTTAACCATATAATAGGGATATGGATTTATCAGGTCTAACAACAAAACCGCAATCCATCAGCAAGCATGAAAATGCAGAAATCTAACTCTAGAGAAAACTGAATACAAAGACCGAGAAACAAAAACTGCTAGGGTTACACGTGCGGATCCTTCTATTTCCCGGGCCCCCCACCCCTTTGACATCAGCTCCAGTTGATGATCCGTAGGTGACTTTGAATCGCTAGCTGAGGATGAAGTGAAAATGTGTGATTGTGGGAGAGATCCAGGTGATCATCCCTCTGATGCCTCCCGTCTTTTCCCGTCGATCTTCCACTCTCTCGATCCATCTGGCACCGTGCTCTTGTGAACTGGAAGTTTAGCATTCTTGAGCTCTCGACAACAGATAGATGGGCAGGAGAAACACGACGATGCAACAAACCCTAAAGTTATATCTTTGTTGAAAGAATTTTCTTTTTCCAATAAAAGCCCAGCTCTTTGGACTAGGTGTTCGTTACCTTGCGCTTGGCTACAGGGCTCTGTAGGAGGTCACCTCTTCTAGTCAAGGTGCTGAAGTACCCGGACCAGTGGAGGTTCAAGACCCGATTAGGTTGATGGCTACATACTTAAGTGAAAGGTAGACGACGAGTGGCAGTTTCCTGGCGGTTTGGGTTAGGAAAATGGTTTTGCTCCTGCATTTTCGCAATGTCCTGAGGCTGGTAAAGGCGCAGCAAAGCTGTACACCTGCTAGAGAAGAGTGTAAAAAATATAATCTGACTACTACTACTCCCTGTTTCTGATTGGTCCAGGTGGTTTCTTACTAGTTGTCTCCCACCTAAATCCAGTTTCAGTTTTATGGGTGGGGTTGCAAAAAGGTAAATAACCAAACTTGGATGTGAGAAATATTATGGCGTGGTCATATATAGAGCACCAATGAGGATGCTCGTACACCTTACGTGAAATAATATAAGGTGTTGGAGTTTTGAATGTGGCAAGTAAGATGAATGATGCAATTGTGAGGTTCTACAAGCATTCAAGCAAATCTTTCATTACATATTCATTGTTTAGGTGATAACTCGATGTGTATGAGCTAATAGATTGTGAAAGGCTTCCTCTTTACTTGTTGTAACTTCTAAACTCATAAGCACCCTTGCATTATGACTATGATCTTTGGGTGTTGGTCCTTTAGGGTGACTAAAAAATATATTCTTACGTAATTTTTTGTAGTTTTTTGGGTGGAAAACACAATATATAACAACTTTCAATGATTGTAACATTATTATAAATTGAAAACATTTTTAAGCACAATAAATGATTTTAAAAAGTGGATTAAATATAATTGGTTTTACATGGTATTTTATAGATATTTTATGTTTGTCCAAAACAATACACTTTCATTTCATCCCATGAAAATATTATGTTACATAAATCACTTTGTGCAACAAATTGAGCCATGGACACGTAACATATATGTGCATCTTTTGATATGTGCATTGGCCTTGATACAATCAACAACAACCCATTAAAATGTTTACAACTTGATTGAATTGGAAAAAATGTTCACCTTTCCAAACAAAAATTTGGGTAGCCTATGACATTGTGTCATTTCTTTCTTTGTTGAAATCGATTTGTACTAGTGCTCTATAAAGTTTTCAAGTAAAGTTTTTAATGATCAAGTGGCATAATGATCAATTTGTTGATTTATTTGTGTTATTTTCCTTTTCCTCGTTGAATATTTTAAAATACTTGTTGGAGATAATAAAAAGGACCATGCATCTAAAGTTTTGAATCGTAAATGTAATTATCCTCTAATTGATGATTATATAAAAAATAATTTATTTAGACCCACTAAGGTTATTTTTTCCCAATTATGGCCTTCAATTTGTAACTAACCTGTCGATATTTTAAAATATAAAAACAACTAAATATTTGATTTTTTTGTGCCACCTTAAAGATTGGCACCTTTCTATGACTTGAAACCTATAACCTTTGGGTTCATAGTTATTGCATTCTAAAACCATTTTGCACAAATTAAAACCCAATGCCATGAAAACTTGAACCAACATATATGAGGAATAAATAAAATATATCATTAGTTTTTAAAAAGTGCTAAAATGGGTTGAAAGGTTGAAAGAACTTTTACATTCGGGATCCACTACAAAATATGTTCTAGAATCATATGCAAATGGATTCCAACAACACCAATTTGTCTATACATAAGATTGCGTACTTGTGTGATGACATTAGATTTTCCATGTGATTTTCATCAAAATGATTGCCCCTTATCAAAATTTTCAATCACATAATAATACATGTTGCAATGCTACACCCAACAGTTGCCAATTTCCCAATAAGTTTGGATGATATGTGTATGCCAAAGATTCCCCATTTAAATGATCATGGAATTTTGTGTTAAGTCTAAAGTCAAGTAGACCAAGTTGACTTTATAGGCCAAAACACATTAGCCACATTTGGATAGTTGGAATTTGATCAATTTGATTTGAATGTATTGGCAATATTTAATAATTAAATAATTTGGACATTTGATTTTGGGTGCATAAAAGTTTTGAAGTTTGTGATGATGAACTAAAATGGATGGTTAGGTGCCAAACAATATGACTTAATACCATTTTAAATAGTTCATTCATTTTAAATTGGAAAAAATCATTACAAATTGTAATTTGTTGGAAATGATTACACCATAGTTTAAATTTACAAGAAAGGGAAATTTTTTGAATCATGTCACAAGGTAGATGCAAGCTATGGTGGCTCATTTTTGTGACAAAACAATGTTTTTCCCCTAAGTACCCTTTGTTCAAATGCATATGGTGATTAATATATCTTTAGATCTATTTATTGGGACTTGGATTTAAATGAATAATTTCATTATGAAGAGAACTATATGGTTATTTATTGACAAAAAATTCATTTGTTAGTAGTAATGAACTTTTGAAGTCAAAAAATATGGACTGGTTATTTCACTAGATCACAAAATGGAATTTTTTATATTGATTCACATTTCAAATTTGTTATTGAGACTCAATATATAATGTAATACAAGATGATAAAGTCATATGAAGAATCTTTTCTTTGAAAACCTTAACCATTTAATAGTTAAGGACTTTTGAATGGTTAAAATTTCACCATATTTTCATAAGTCCATATGAATTGCAATTTTTGTTTGTTTTTTAATTTCTTTGTTCTAAAAACATATGTTTTTGAAAGTTTTAAATGAGGCATTATTCCTTTGGACTTTGTGCATTTTCCTTTGAAGCCTTTCAAATTTAAAAATGACATCAGCTACATTAAATACAAGTTTTCACATAGATTTGGGAAGGATTGTATGTGATTGAACATGTATTATTCAAAGATTAGAATAATAATATTTTTAAAAATAACAACTATGTCCATCTCAATCATTTAAAAAAACCTTGTATGGACTTATAGAGAGTGTAATTTTTATTACTATTGACATTGTACCATGCATTCATCCCACATATAACCATATAAAAAGGCCATGGCCCTTCCATCTATATTTGTGTTGGATATTGATTGTATGTAACCCATAAGAAACAACCACCATAATAAACAATAGCTACATTAATGAATATGGAAAAATGATATAATGTCAAATATTTGCAAACCATCCACAAAGTATTGTTGACAAGACCTTGTTTCATGGTTTAAAAAGAGAAAGAAATATTAGATAATGTGGGCATAAATGACTTTTAAAAAGTAATTTTTTATATTGATTAATGTTAGATTAGGGCATGTAATTGAAGATTTTTATTACAATAAAGCATGTCCACCAACAATAGTACTAAAATGGGTTTGAACCAATGATCAATTAGTATATCATTCTTTTTATATTAGACTAGTATTGATATTATAGGACCTTCCTATTTTTCATTCTAATTGGATATAAGTATGCCCATAAGGGTGGGTTGGTGTGGTATAACTCTAGTATCAATGCTTGCATTTTGTGCTACATATGAATTTGACCATAGTCACAATTAGCACAAAATGAACCAAGATTCTAGAACTTTGGTGCTTTAAATTATAAAGAATTTTTTAAAAACTAATTTTGATTGTATGACACATGCACTTTAAATTATGTGTAAATTATTTTTGCATTTAAGATTAATTTACATTTACATATTTCATATGTGCTTGACAATACATTAAATAATGTTTATTTAGTAGTCCTTATACTTGTAGCTTTAAAATATTTTTAATTTTCATTTTTTAAACATGTCATTAAAATTTTGAAAAATGTACATGGTATAATTTTCATGACATTCAATATCTAATAATAAAAAAAATTTATGGTTCAAATTGGTGCAATTTGGCATAAGTTTGCTAGTCCTATTCATTCTTATATACCATGTTAATATAAGAATGTTATAATTTTCGTGATTATGATAAAAAATATTTTTTGGAAACATTGAACACATTAAACTATACATCAAGTTTATAAATTGATTTTATGTTCATTGCAACTTGAAAAACTCATTGGTTATTTCAAATAAAAAACGTAATATAAAGAAAAATAAATAAATTTATAGTTGAATTTGGTGAATTGGAGTTGTTTATAATGTGACATGTACCTTTTTGGGTTCACTATAATTATGATTGTAGCCATATGAATATTAGTATGGTATTTGTGTTTGAAGATCAAAATTTTGAAATATGTTTTGCACACAACACAAAACTGTAACATGGAAAAAGGAAAATCGAGTTGAATTGGAGTTTATAACTTTCAATTAATAAAATGCATGATTTTGAATAGGGTGAACCCATCCTTGGGTGGTACCACTAGGAACCACCGCAAGGAATGGTTTAAGAACCAAAAACAACCAAATCATTTTTTTGGGCCCTTTTCATTAATTTTTTTCACAATTATAAATTATTATTATTTCATGTTTATCAATTGCATGCTTTAATATATGACTTGAAATTTAGTTGGGAATTTAAAATAATTGGAAAATTTAAAAATATATATTCCTAATTAAAATGGTCCCTTAAAAAATTGACAGCCTCAGATTTGGAAATTCATAACTAATTCATATTTAATCAATTAATTTCCAAATAAAATATAAAAAATTACTTCCATATTAATTTAGAAAAAAATTCATAAATCATGTTCCAAATTTGTGTTCCTGACAAAAAATTTCAAGGAAAAATACAAGCGTTACATTCTTAAAACTTTTTCTAAATGCAATGATTAAGAACATCAAAATAAAAAATATTCTTGATATTATTAAGATTTAAAAATCTATGGAACCTAATAAATGTATTTTTTAGATTATGAAAATGTTCATTTAAGTGTTTCTTATGATTTTTCAAAGTTCAATGGGCCTAGGAAAATTAAGGTGTGACATTCCTAATGGTACCACCCAAGGACAGGATTGCCCAACATTTGAGTACAACTTGAAGCCCTAAAAATAAAAATATGTCCATATTGAGCATGCCAAATTTGAGTAAACCTATTGTGACTTATTTTGATATAAATTTAAAAACATGTTTCCATATTACATTTAAAGGCTCTTTAAGGTTTGAATAGTTTAAGTGCAACCATTCATTTAAATGAAAAAAAGTGTGTGGGTGCAAAGAAAATAATAAAAGCTAGACTTACCTACGTGGGTGACTGTATATTATAAGGTATTTTCATAATATTTTATAAATTATTTTTTTGGGTTTGAAAGTTGAAAAAAATCAAAATTGACCCAAGAATATGTTACAATAGAATATTATATTTAAAAAGATTCTCCTAAAAAATATGTCATGTTAAAAAAATCTCTCCAAAAATTGAATTTTTGTAATGTTAAAAACATTGGTTACAATGTTTAATGAATGATTTTGAATATTCTATTATCATTATATTCATTCAAAATCATACCACATGTTTCCATAGTATATTCTAAAAGCATTATCACAAATGCTTTTAAATGACTTGCAACATTAATATTAATTTTGACATTAAAACATGAAAAATTAAACATGCTTGCAATTGTTTTGATTCCTATTATTGTGACTACATATGTGTCCATAATGCATTTAAAGTCTTTGAATGGTTTGAGTAATCCAAGTGCACCCATTGATCTAAAGTAAAAAAAAATGCCATAATGTATTTAAAGTTTCTAAAATCTAAATAGTCCAAATGTGAGCATTGATCTAAGTTTTAAAAACATGTGTATTAATGCACTCAAAGTCTAAGTAGTTTAAATGCACCCATCATTTACCAAATGATAAACAATTGAATTGTCATGGAAATTAACACCCTTAAAATATAGACAATGATTTTTTAAAGATTGTTCAAAACTATCAACCTTGCAACATCAAAATGTTCAAGTAAAAGAAAAACAACAATCAATGATCAATAATCAACCCTAAAGTGCAAGTATAAATTTTGAATCACAAGGTTTTGGAAAATCAACATTTAGTTTACCTAAGTAAACACATGGGCCCATGTTGCCAATGAACTTCATAACACAATTTGATCATTTTAAAAAGTTGTCAACCCAAGACTATAGGTCCATTGGGTCTTGGCATGGTTAGGTGGACCAAAACCTGACAAAAAAAACTTGGCCCAAAGTCCATTTTGCAAGCTTTATAGTGTGCACAGTGTTGACACATGATGATGGCAAAATGATATCTATCCATTCTTAACAATTTTTTTCCATATATGATTTGTGCATTATAGAGGCTAGTGATTTATATGTCTGCAAAATTTAAACTCAAAACACCTTTAAATGCTATGGACTTTTTAAAGTAAGGTTTGTTTTTCAGCAATCAAAAGTCCATAATGTAATACTTCTAATTCATATGATGCAAAATTCTTTTGCATTGGTTTTATTAATACATTTCCACCTTGAAACCAATTCCTTAACCAAGTTTTAGATCCATCATTGAACCAAATTGAAGTCCATTAGCCTAATTGTAGTTGACATTACACCCCAAATTTTCAATTTCAAAAGTCCATAATTCTTAAGATTTTATGTTTTTTGCATTAAAAAAAATTTAAACCATGTAAATATTAAAGTCCATTATTTGAAAATGAGTTCTTATTAACCAAACCCATTATATGTAATAAGATATAACACTTGTAATCACACCCACTATAGAAAAAGTACCTTTGTGATGCCAAAATTGGTCCACCCTACCATGCCAACAACCCATCGGATCATTTGTGCCTTGTTAAACAACCTTGAAACATCAAAAGTGCATAAGACACAAAAGATGAAAATGAACATTGAAATGGAATAGTAGGCGTTGAAATTAACATATTGACAAACTTTTAGTAATTATACACAAACATTGAACTTCATGTGTTAATCATCCTAAAAGTATCTAACCTCCCTTATTTGATCTTCATGTTCATCCAATGATTTTACCTCTATATAATAAGATTTTCTAATGATAGAACATGCAATAAAAAAAATTGTCTTTCATACCATTTTACTAGTTTTTGAAAATCAATACAAGCACATCTAGTTTTGTAATTTTGAGGTGACATTCTCTCAAGTTCATGAGAAAAATCGTAATTTTGAAAATATTCATTTAGTTTCAATTTGAGATTTAGGCTTGTAAGTATATGTTTATTTAAAAAAGAAACATGTAAGAACATCGCTAAATGTGCTTCCACCATTTCAAAAGTTGAACAACCTCTTCTTCAACATAATAATATACCAAAACACAAATATCTTAGATGTTAGCATTGCATCATTATTTTCTTTAGTAGATGTTGGAATATCAAAGAGGGAATTATTTACATCAAAATGTTTGTAGTGCATTGTTGCCACCAATAGGATTTAGAACCTTACTAACTTTCACCAACAAATGAATCATGGGTTTTTTTGTCACATTTGGCAACAAGAATTTGAGCTATATCCCTACCAAGAAACTTCATGATGCATTGCAAATTCTTGTAACAAAGGTTGAACATGAAAACAAATATGTTGTGGGCCCTTTCATTTTGAAATTCACACACACAAAAAATTAATAATTTCAAAACACATTACTTTTATTGCCATGCATAAATAAAACTTTTAGTTTTAAATTGACGTCCTTACATTGTAAAAGTAGTTAGCAATGTGCATGATAATTATATTTCCTTTACACTTAATGATGATCATGGTGGTGGCATGTAATGCATCTAAAAAGAGTCGGTAACCTTTTGATTGATTTAGAACATATTACTTAACAATGGCCATCAAGGTTTCCATGACGACACAAATAATTGCCCAAGTTAAACTAGATGACATTTTGACCTTTAATGATTACATGGGGAGAATGTCGCAACCCTAATTTTGGGCTTGTGACCAAGGCAAGGGCTTGTGAAATGCAGGCCAAGAATGAAGCCCGGGAGTCACATTTCATACTCTCGGGAGTGTAAGAGAATGTGAGGAATGAACCCCAACATTCCCAAATGAACTCCCACTTTGGGAGTTGCAATCCCAATGGACTCCTAAATCTTCAGGGGGTAATTTCAGGGGTTAAAATTCATTGAATTGAAGATTTCCTTATATCATTGGAAAGTTCTTAGAACGTAGATGTTTAAAATGAATTCACATGATCCATTTGGATATTTAAAACATAAGTTATGGCCAAAAGAAGGGTTGGGAGTCAAACTGCCAATTTGACTCCCGACCACTAAAAGTTGGGAATCACTCGGTTTATTTGCATGTAGGTGGGTGCCACATATTGTTAGAAAGCTCTCAATGAAGGCTACAACTTTATTTCAGACCCCATTTCGATCAGAAGTTTACAGAAGAAGTTATGGGCTTCCAAAGTCTCGGGACAAAACGACATTTGGTTGCTAGCCTCATGGCCAGACACAGAGAATACTATAAGGGGGAAGGTGGTGGCTTCCCCCAAGTTCGGGCTATGGTGAATCTTGTGAGTCCATGTTTGCCCATGGCTTGTCCACCCACTAAAAATGTTCCAACTATGCATTAACCAACTTGTTGGTTGGTTTGTGTAGGTTCGTGTGAGTAATTGACTTACTTGTCATTCTTCCTGGTCCTCATCTTGAAGCTCCAGCACGCCCTTTTTACCCCCAAAGTGTTGCAAACCAGGGAGCACGCCCCAATTCCTTTTCTTTCCACTATTTTCAACTTTGGATTTGCAGTTGAATCCATTAAGGAGTTTAGGGGTGTGTCATTTTGATTGATTTAGAACATATTACTTAATAACGGCCATCAAGGTTTTATGACAACACAAATAATTGCCCAAGTTAAACTAGATGGCATTTTGACCTTTAATCATTACATGTGATAACAAATGTTGATAACATCAACATGTTTCTAGGATTTCTTGGAAGAAAATGACCTTACTCAAGCAAATTAGGTTTTCACAGGGTTTTAAAACTTTTGAATTGGCAACCTTGCCTTAATGCAAGTCTTGTCCCATTTTTGTCTTCCCTACTTAAATTTTTTTGGTCCAAGCAATCATTTTTTGCAAAGCTTCACGTTGTGCATCTTTAAGTGAAACTTCTTTCATGCCAAAAAGTTGTTTTGTTTCATTTGTTGTATATTGGCATGTTTTGTTGCACATAGCCAAAACACCAACCTAGAAAAGATGTATCAAATTACAAGGGGGCACATGTGACCACTAAAGATATTGTAGTTGTTAAGGTGTTAAAAATATTGGCGACTTTATTTGTCAATTAGAATTCAGTAAGGATAAGCTTCACAAGTTTTGCCAGAACTACTTTAGTTATGTTACATGTGCCCCAAGCAACTTTACAATCGCATGCTTTGGCACCCAACTCTTGTTAATGAAATTTATAACAAAAAGACAAATGTTGAACCTTAATGTTTTAGACATCCAAATATCAAAGCTTTAATTTTGATAGTTGCACATCTACCTAAAATAGTAAAACATAAGGTTCCATGGTGTTTGCAAGGTGAATCAAAATGTGTTTGTCCATGAATTACTTGGGAATGGGAATTGAATCTTTATGTTTCAATACATCACAAGGCAATAGAGACAGGGTGATTCAATATAGGAAAATGTTTTGTACCCTTTTGCAATGTAGAAGAAAAGGTTCTAATGGACTTGAATTGAGGAGGGTCATCCTTTTGATAACCTTGATGACCACCAAAGTATTTTGTAATGTTTGATGGATGCATTACATACTACGTTTTGGATTTCTTTTTGCCTCCTTCCACACACCTTTGTAGATTCAATCTAAGTTTTGTACTTGGCAAAGTCTTTTTGATGCTTGTCCAACAAATGTTTTTTTTCATGATGTAGGTGTTTCCATGGCTAAGGTTGTAATGCACCAACCCCTTCCTTGACTTAGTGGCCTTTAAGATTTGTGAAATTTTAGAAATAAGAAAGTAATTGTTTGTAGAAAACAATGTAGTTCATCACTTACACAAATTGTACACCCACAAAACAATTTTGGGTCATGAAGAGGAAAAAAAAATCCACACAACACTTGAACAATGGTGCATGACACCCAAAAATGTTAATTGTTTTGCAAAGGAAACAAAATGTGCCTTCCATGCAACAATTTCTTTTGTTATTTGAACTTCATTTGGACTTTTGGTAGGGCTTTCAATAGATTGTAACAACTTTGATGTTATTTTTTGAGGTTTTTATAGTTCACCAAATAGCCCTATGAGCCTTGTACCACTTTCTTCATCCTCGACACAAGCTTCAAATTTTTAAAAAGGGATTTTTTTTCCATAAAATGTTTTGTGAAACCCATTAGAAAAAAATTGTTGCAATGACAAAAGTTGTGATGGAAAACTAAAACATTGACATTGACTACCAAATTAACAAAAGAAACACACAAGTCATCATTGTTGTTTGTTCAATTTCAAGGCACAAGCAAGCCTTTTAGGACACAAACATTTTCTATTATTGGGGAACATGCTACACATTACACAATGAATTATCAATGGAAAGGTTACAACTTGTAACTTAAAGGAAATGGACTTGAGGGACACACAAAATAGGAAACATAATACTTACCAACTTCTATGGAAAGAAAGTAGGCAAGTCAAAGAAATCATCATAATCTAGCACAACCACAATTTTTTCATCATTGAAGGAGCCACAAAGTGCAATATTTTATTAGCTTTACCCATAGGGAAGAGATTTCACATTGGTGTAGGATTAAACTTTTTGTTCAAACTCGACCCAATGTGTGAGTGGCATTTCAAATTTTATGTGTGCATATGATGGATGGGCATGTTTCATAAAAGTGCGTGCATCTGAATGAAAAGTTTTAATTGTTTAAAGGAAGTTTATACTTCAAAGTTTGAACTTTTCATAAAGGGTATAATCATTACATAATGAGATGCTTGTTAAGCATGGACATTTAGGATGTAACAATGAAATGTGAAGTGTTTTGATTTTGTAACAAGAAAATATTACTATTTATATGGTGCTTTCAAATATATAACAATTAAAATTTTGTTAAGTATTTTTGTGTAGGGTAACATTCAAAGATTGATGTGTTTTAAAAATAAAATCCTAATTGATAGAAAGGGGGCCTTATTTTGAGAACATGTTGGTTCAAGGGTGTTTATTATCTTATGTAAAGATTGAACATTGTTTTAGTGTTTTTTTAAGGGATGGATGGATTTATGGGAAAAATTAGCAATAAAGAAAACTCACTATAAAAGAAAGTGGTTTTTATCACACAAAAAATGGTGGCTCATGACCCTTGTGTGAGGCAAATTGTATGACCATCCATTATACTATGTATAATATGTAATGTTTGTTGTGGCATAGAGTACACAAGAATTGCAATTTCACACATATGAATCACACTTAGTTACATTAATTCATTTTAGGATTAAGCTAATCCTGACTTAATTCCGTAGTTAGCATAACACATTTAGCAAAAAAATTACTTTTTTTCCTCAAAATTGAAAAACCTAGTCAACAACATAATTTTCCTCCTAGGTTGCAAGAAGGAAATTAAATAGTGTAAAACCCACCACCCGTGGGTATTACCCATGGTAAAGTACAAGGAAAACACTATTATGAATTTAAAAATATGTAAATCACAAGTTGTAGGAGTGTTGGAAGGTTTTTACACCTATCCTTAAAAGCGATTGGGATGGAAATTATGCTTACTTCACTTGGAGGGGCCTTACACCTATACCTACATACGTAAGCATAGTGTCCCTCCCATTCTTAAAGAGTAGGACCAAGATCCCTCCTCTTTTCTAGGAGAGATCTCTGTAGATGTAAGGTACCTTCCAAATATACTAAGAAATTTTCTCTGAGAGCATGCCCAGTGGCAGCCCCCATTTGAGCATCTAACACCATTTGGCACATCCAAGGTGTAGTGTGGTGGTAATTTCTCTTGCATCCTCACCAGGCAAACTTGAAAAAAGTGGGCCGAAAAAAGTGATACACCATTCAAATCTTACCACCTGGGTCAATCAGTATGATTGACCAATCAAAAATAGTCATTTCCTTTTACTGGCCTGACTCAAAAGGCATTGCTAAGAGCATCTCCACCGGTGCTTAGTATGTGACTCCAGATAGTAAAATTTATTGGGAAAAAGTCAAAATGTGCCGGTTTAGCTTAGGAAATTGATTTTTCTGCACCAAATTGGTGCAGCTTGCCATGGCTGGTGAAAGGCCCAACACACTTGTGCACCTCCAAAACAGAGTGTAATAAATTGGACCTGACTGCGGCTCAGTATTTCTGATTGTCGATCATAATGATTGGTCCAGGTGGTTTGCTATTGGTAGTTCCCACGTATTTGCAGTTCCACTTACTGTTTTATTGGTGGGGTTGCCAAAAAAACAAAAGCTAAACTTAGACATTTAATTTTATTATCCAGAGTGACATATTGAACACCGGTGTAGATGCTCTAACATGGGCATATTGATGAGCCCAAAGCAATTTTACACTACCAACTTGATTGTAACACTTCAGCCACAACATACTGGAAAGGCCATTTTACTGGTGCCATTGGGCAGGCTGTGAGAGCTTTAGAGTCTTGAACATCTGAGCCAAAACCTACATGTGGAGGAGGCACTGACAGGCAAGACTACAGAGTCTGGTCCTTCCTTCCCTCCTTTGCGCGGGTGATTCCGTGATTTCGATCCACAAACTTGTGGTAATGGAATTTTAATGAAAGTATTCCCCAAACTCAGAATTGGGTTTTCTGATGTGTATCTCATCCACTCCTGTCTACTCAGCGCTACTTTATACCATCGTCTACTCTGGCGGGCATTGTATGGCCAGAGCTGACAATGCAAGGATTCTACCTGATCAGTTAGTTAGTCACTAGTAGGTGATTAAGTAATAGGGTGAGGACGCTAATTAGCTCAGTTATCTCTCTAATCAAGAGTCCTAAACACACAATTTGGAGTCACACAATTTTCCTTTTATTGGTCATACCATACATCCAGCAAACCCTATTGTACATGATCTGCTTGCCGGTCTGCCTGTGATTGAACTCTGATTTTAAGTGGGACTTAATCTGCTTTGAGTAATCTACTTCTGGACCACTCATGGGTTGTTTTCTTTAGGGTTGCTGTGGCTATTTGATTCTGCACAAACCTATGTTGAGTTGGTACTGACATTCATTCATTTCAGCAAATTTTCAATGTCAGCAATAGTCTTGCCATTGCATTTGCATTTACAAATTAAAAAAATGAAAATAAAACTAAAGCCAAAACATTCACAAATTTATTGTTCATGAATTCCACGAATTTTGAAATTTAAAAAAATAAAAAAAGAAAGAAATCGACCCAAAAGTGAGAACATAGCTAAAGTAAAATTTTTTTATTTGATTTTTTTCCCACTTAAAAGCTACTAAGTATGTTGGTCAAACTCTTTGCATGCTGCTTTGCTTTTTAATGCATGCAGCACTTTGATGACTGAACACTTGTTTGCTTTGTTGCATTGTTTTGGGGCTTTACTAGCAGTGTTTTTTTTTTGTCGTGAATTTTCAGAAGTTGTTTTTCATCATCCTGATGCAAATTCTCTTTTCTTTTCCAAAAAAATCAATTTGTTTTTTCCAAAAAAAGTTGTCACATTTCAATCATTTGTTTTTTTTGAGACAAATTTTGTTGCTTTTGTTGCGGGAAAAGTTGGGAAATTTTTGTTTTTGGGTGTAAATATGAATAATTTTGCAATTTCGTGGGAAAAATTAGCAATTTTTTGACATCACAAAATTGAAAAAAAAACCCCTGATTTTGACCAAGTTTTTAGTTTTGGGGCCATTTTTTGTAAGTTTTCCTACTGTTTGAAGTTTGAACCATTTTCCAAAAAGTTGTCGCCATTGATGCTAAATATTTCTTGCGATGATGCTCAGTGTTTTTTTATTTGACAAAATTTTGTTGTTTTTTTCCAAAAACAATTGGGAAAAGTTTTGGAAATTTTGTCTCCTAGTAACTTATACATTAAACTAATTTTGCTAATTTTTGGAAAAAAGTCGCAAAATGTTTGATAACATAAAAAATGAAAAAGAGAAAAACCCTGATGATGCTACATCAGAAAACTGACCAAAAAAACCACAACTTTTAATGCTGAATTGAGGTGGAAAAATTGGAGAGGAGGATTTAGTGAAGAAAACCGTGGTCAGAAAAACACTTTTGCAATGCTTTTGGACGAGTCGTCTTCGTCGTTCATCAGGTCCTTGTGAAGAAACTGGAAGAACCAATCTTTCTTCTTTCTTCCCCAGGAGCTCTAAAAAGCCCATGGGAATTCATTCCACCTCTTCTGAATTTCGCACATTGAAGTTCATACAGCAAAATTTGTGAAGACTTGGTAACTAGTTTTGAAGATAGAAGAACTGAGAAACTAGACACAAAGATTTTATTGGAGTTTTTTTTCTTTCTAGCGCCAAATGGCAGTTCAGGTGGTGACGAGCATGGCGATCATTACAACAACGACGACGCCTTGTAGCAGCGGCGCTACTATTACGCAGAGAAGAGTCTCCTCGTCCTGTACTTCAGTGCCATCGAGAATGGTAGTAGGGCTTGAAATTGGCTCCAAAGGAAGAATGGGTTCTTTATCTCTCTGCAATCCTCAAATACGAAGTGCGGGAATATTGAATAGCTCAGAGTTTCTCCGCGAGAAATGCTCTTTGGCGCTTGGCAACACGGTGTGTCGTCAAGCTGTCCAGGCTTTATCTGATACTGAATCTGCTGAGGGACATGTAACCATCGTTGAAGACTGTGAGTACTTGAATAAAATCTTTCTGTGGTTTTGAACTCTCTCTCTCTCTCTTCCTGCAGTTATTTGCTTACTTTCGACCCTGTTTTTCTATCGTTATGCGAGAACCCAAATTATGAATTCTCAGTTGCTGCTCCTCTTTTTTTAGCTTTATAAAGGTGTGTTCGTTAGAGCTCACAAGCTGCATTACAATTCTTGCTGTACATATTAGCCTCGTCCAGTTAGTGTTGAAGGCAAATCTTTACTCTATCCAGAACCCTAATTTATTGCTTTCCCTTGAAACAGCGGAGACTTTTGATCGACTCTTGCAAGAAGCAGGGGAAAGACTGGTATGTTTCTTACCTGTAATTCTCTTTTGTAAGATGTTGTCTTAGGGTTTTGGAGTAGCTGCAGCGCTAAACTGTTGTGCATTTTCAATTGCAAAAGGGACACGCACCATAAGCTGCTCCAGGCCAGGGAGAGTTTCAAGCTTGACGATTTTGCCCATGTGAAAAACGTTTGCATTCTTCATGGCAGATTTGCTAGAAGTGCCAGGAACATAACTGTGTGTTCTCTTCACATCATCTTCTGAAGTCCATTAGAGATATAATGAACCAACCCTTTTTCTCTTAAGAAGTTGTGTACCTGATTGCATTTAGCTCTTGATTGTTGGGGTGCGTTCCTTGAACACCTATCCTAAGGCAAAATCATGGGTTAGATCTACCAGCACCCAGGTTGTGGAAAGTGATATTTGTATCTCATTATTTGGAGGATTAATATTCAGAAACCTGTTCAGTATCATATACTTTGGAGGATCACAAAAGCTGTGTGAGACGTGGACTACACTGTATGATGGTGGATGTTCAGTGGGTCCTTTCATAATTCACCTGTTTTGGGCGCTGTTTATTTTGATGCAGGTTGTTCTTGATATTTCAACCAAAACATGTGGACCTTGCAAGATAATATTTCCCAAGGTGGTGCAGCTGAGTATTGAGTATCCAGATGTAATGTTTCTGAAAATCAATGGTGACACTAGTGCTGACACAAGGGTAAGTTCCTAGCTTTTCCTTGTGTTGCACAGTTTCAGTTACATTTGAATAGCTATGGCAAGAAGGTGTTATTATTGCAGCTCTTGAGTTCTATCTGCAGGTTAGCTTTCACTTTTGTCTATGCCAAGAAGAGGGTTCCTGATATTGAAGTAATAGTAGTGTTTGTGTTTTCTGGGGTGCTGAATTGTATATTCTGCATACTCTGATTGAGCTTGAAGTTGACTAATTTGAGTACTGTCCCAGGTATGTATAGCACATTCAGGGGTCCTAATTTACCTTTTTCTCGCATGGGATGAATGCAGGCATTGATGAGAAAGTGGGGTGTAAGAGCGGTGCCCAACTTCAGGTTTTTCCGAAATGGTGAACTTGTGCACTCACACACAGGAGCTAAATTGGATGAGCTCAAGGCCCATCTTGAGAGCCATAATAATGCAGCCATCAAGACATAAAATCTTGTACATAACCTGATCGTCTCCTTGTTCAATGATTTGAAGTGCATACAAACTGCACAAGTTTCCAACATTGGTTCTTGTGGTTTTGAAGTGTGTTTGATTGGTTGAGAGTAACTTGGACCAGGAGTGATTGCAATGCACCCTCTGCACCAGTGATTACATGCTGAGGTCTTGTTAATTTGTGTCTCCGGTCTCACTATCAATTTGGAAGGTAAAGGTTCAACTGTGTATGTAAATTCATTAACTTCAAATCTCCAGAGGGGGTGTTAAAATGTTAGAGTTCCAGGCTCACAAGGTGATTGTCCCAGTACAGTCCCTTGTACAAATCAATGCTAGCAGTCTTCTTAGTGGGGGCTGAATGAATCAAGCAGTCCTCCCATCCCATTAAGCAGTCCTTATTCCTCTGAAATTTCATTTGTAGGTTGAGGTCATCTGACTGAGCATATTGATTCATAACAGTGTCACTGAATCCTCACTGGCTGAGCTCAAAGGTCAATGATCTTAGCAGCAGTTGGCTTTCTCACTCACTGAGGCCACCAGAAAGGGATTTCATGTCATTTTGTCACTTGTTCTCCTTGTTGAGGATGTGTGGCCTTGATGTCCTGAACATGGTGCACAAGCGACAAAGCTACTTGGTAAGGAGGAGCATAGTACACCAAGTTCCAGCTTCCAGTTAACAATTGGTCAGAAGTAGTGTCTAATGAGGAGGACAGCAACTGAAAAACTACGCATGTAATCACAAAGGATTTAGTTTTCTTACGCTGACTGTTGAGACTTTATGGACTTTCTTGTGGCAAAGTAATTAAGTCCCAGTCTTCTGAAAAACACAGAAGAAGATCAACTTATTCAGGATTCTTATCTCAACAAAATCACAAAACTGAATAGAATTTGCAGTATTCATATAGCAACAAAATCACAAAATTGAATAGAATTTGCAGTATTTCAATCTTTTATGTGAAAATTGCACCTGACCTGGCATGCAATTTTCATCACTTGGGACACTTGCAGATTATGGGTCAAGGTTCATTTTTCTCATTGGGAAAATGTCTAACATTATTCAGCCAAGTATATTGAGCTCTCACCTGTTGAATTTCCTTTGAAGTTCTTGCAATTCCTGACAGGAAAAGACTCATTGTCACCATTGATTTTCAGAAACAGAACATCTGAACTTTCAACTACAGAAGTTCAATATTATTTTATTACATGGCATTCAACCTGAATCTTTTAAAACTCTTTTGCTCATTGGCAAGTTTGGCATATGTGTATCTCTCTGTCTTTGCCGTAAACCCTGTCTGTTGCACCAGCCCTCCCAGCTAGATCATGCACAATTTGCACCAAACATGACATACCCTTGTCCAATTCTGGGAACTGCCACCCAACAGAATCGTCAGATTGTTATGTACAGCAAAAAATTAGCATCCCCATCTCCTAGAATGGGGTGGGAGAATTCTATAGGTCTAATGCTGCTCTGATAAGGGTTTAGAACTCATCAGAACCCAAACCCATTGCATGGTCTGACAAAAGGAGTTCTGCGATGAATCAGGCAATGATGGACACACAGGTTTCATTGTAGCTAACTGGAGAAACTGGATAGTTGGTGGTACTCAGTTGACTGTGAGCTTTTGAAGTTGATTCTGGGACAATGTGCAGGCAGCCCAGCCAAACTTGATTCTGGTGATAACCAAAAGTGCCGGGCAATGCCCAAGGCCGTGGGCATTACTGGAACAAGGGCCGGTTTGAGGTGGGTCTGATTCCTGCCCATAGCCTCGGGTGGTACCACCCGGTGTAAAAATGACATGGGGCATTTCAGGAAACGGAATGCGTTTTCTGAATTTTCTCCACAGGTTGTTTGGCTCTGTAAGTATGTGTGCACACACTAAAAATCTGGGCAGAGGTTTTCACTAACTCGTAGAATTTTTCTAGCATAAATGAAGTGTGCCATACCTTCGGTAAAATTCCTTCCTCTCAACAAGGGGTGTGGCACGCTACGGCCTTGCCATTTACATTAAAAAGTACTACAGACAAAAGAAGAATTAAGGAAATTCAAATATTCCACCGTTCAAAAATAAAATCCTCTAATAGAAATCAAAATCCTTCAAGATATTGTAACTCTGTCACTAATCTCAAATTTCAACACAAGCCAAATCTTTCATCTTTCAAAAATCCTCATACAAAAATAGATCTATTACCTAGGGGCCAAAGTCCATTAAGCTACTATACTCTATAATGAATCTAAACATAATATCCTTGCCTTGGTAGGCAGGGCCAACAAAGGGGTAAAGCCCCAGGATAAGGGGCCTGTGTGAGGTGGAGCTGAGTGCAGGTCTGATTCTGGTAAACCCATTTCTGTTCCTAAAATAGCCTTAAGTATGAAGTTCCTTATTTCTGAGGAACCTTATCCAAAAGGTGCCCCCTCTCATATTAAATGAATCACAGTTTTCTGTTTTTTAAAGGCAAAAGTTCTACTGGATCTTTATGCTGGGTAAGGGAAATTAAACAAGGAAATTGAACGGGACTGTTCAAATTCCTCCCAGAACAGCAGCCCCATCTCAGTCCTTACCCTACACATCAAAACCTGGCAGCAATTTCCTTGTGCATTGGGAGGAGCCACGGTACCAATTGTAATAACTCCTCTGCTGAGAGGAGGCACTTTCCGTTTTGGGGGCTTGTGGGCCGGGCATTTCGTTTTTTTAAATGCCTACATTAATTTTTAAAATCTTTTTTCTACTGTGAGACCCAGTGGATACCAGAAGGATATCCTCTGAAATAAAAATTTATTTTCTATTATGGTATCTAGAGGGTACCTTTCTGGTACCCGCTGGGTATCACAGTACAAATGACTGCAACAGTTTGTATGCCACGTAAGGTGGGGAGGCATTCCCAAAATAACCAGCCCTCGGCCGGAAAACATTAAACAGGCCAAAGGAAATGAATGCAGTCAGTACAAAAGTACTGCTGCGATATTTTTCCTCCAGTCTGCCCATTTGCCAGGTTTATTTTCGCCTTGTCATGCCTAGGCATGTATGGATGCGGCAAATGGGCAGACTGGAGGAAAAAATCGCAGCAGTACTTTTGTACTGACTGCATTCATTTCCTTTGGCCTGTTTAATATTTTCTGGGCCGGAAGCCTTGGGGGCCGCTTATTTTGGGAACGCCCCTGGAGCTACGCTAAACCATAAAACACGTGGATGGTTATTATTATGGGATAGGAATACAACAAAGAACGTGTTTCCTACAATGGGCAAGGAAAGACTCTCTCTGCCACATTACTGGGCCATGTATGTACTGGCACTTCCTCAATTTCGTGACCTATATATGGGGAAGTCAAACACACATGGCTCCAACTCTCACCTGCAAGTCTTTTCATGTGACTTATGCTAAAGAGCATCTCCATCCTCATAAGTAAAATGGCTTGTTACACTACACCTATTTTGGATGAACCATAGTATCTTAATGAAGCTCTCAAGCACAATAACTTTATTATTTAATATAATACTGAATTGTAATGTATTTCTAATTGCCCAACACAAATGATAAAAAAATTAATTATTAGGCCTTACTTATGAGGCCATCCTATATACTATGGTAAACTGAAATGGCTGTTTTTCATTTGTCAAACATAATGATTGGCATAGGTGGTGACATTTATGTAGTCTCTCACTTAACCTTTAAGTGTCAAGGCGAACCAATTTGGTCCGCTTTTCAGTATAGTTTTTACTTTCTCTGACGTTTAGGGGTTAATACTGTCCAGTTTGTCTTGGTTATTGGTGGGGATAGTGGAATATTAACACTCCATGTTGAATATGGTCAAAATTGAATGGGGCCCAATAAATTAGTACCCCCAGTTTATTACTGGGTGTACTAATTCATTGGGCCAATCAAGCTCATTGCAAAAAAAATAAAAATAAAAGTTGGACTTGGGACCCACCCCCAACTAAAATTAATATGAAACAGAATAAGTACCCCCAAATAGGGAGCGTGAGTGGAGATGCTCCCTATTGTTGTGGACCCTATTAATTCGTTCCTCTCTCTGGGCCTGCACAATTTGCAAATGTGACAAAAATGAGAATTCGCCTCCACGAATGTGAATGTCAAAATTGTGAATGAAATCCCACATGGATGTCAGACTACAGCTTCACTAGCTGATTAGAGCAAACTGATTGGGCTGAACACTTGTTTCAAGATTATGTTGGCATCTGGGGCAGTGCCGGGTAGCTGCAAGTAGGTTCTACAATACAGTCCCTTAGACAATTAATTCATCACCGCAGCTTTTGTTGAATTGGGGCTACTGGCCAGGGTGAACCAGCACCCACTTTGGTACCTTTACCTTTTTGAGTGAGCCCTCTTCTTAGTGGGCCATATTAAGCCCCAATAATGTTAGATTTGAATTCAGAGACCTTGATTTAGTCTAAGTATGGAATAGGAAATAATGTTGAATTAATCATCAAAGCACTCGGAGTGATCATTGGTTGGTATACCTACTCTTAATCCTTCCATTTGATCAATTTGCCATAGGATGTAAAATGGCTTACATGTCAACATTGACCCAAGAATTCTCAGTGCCTTCTCCATACCATCTTTGGAGTGGTGGTGGTGGTGGGATGCTAGAGGTGATTCTCAATGAACCAAAAGAATAATCTGTGACTTTGGTTGGCAAGGTCTTTTGAGTTAGGGAGGGAATGGAGACTAATGGTCACTTTAGATGACGGTCCAAGGTTCAAAATCCCAAGGATAAAGTTGAACCTTTGAATTGGACCCGTGTTCACGTTAATTAAAAAGAAAAAAGCGTACAACGATTGTGTCTAAAGGCAAGGGTACCATTGGTATCATGGGACACACATGAACACACATGACAAAGGATTAGGTTGACCTTTGTTCTTTTCTTTTCCTTTCTCTTCATTTTTTTTTTCCCTTGCTTGTTGCCTCCTACTACACACACAATGGATGAATGTGGGCACAAGATATTGGCACACACAATGGATGAACATGGGCCACAAGATATTAGCAGTTTTAGTTTTCTCTATGTTCATGCATCAAGCCATTGCACAAATGATTTCATTGCAATGAGTATCTATTACACAACTATTGGAGTGCAATCAGTAGTGCATTGTTATTTTTTTCAAAGTTAACATGTCACCAAGAGTTTGAAGCATATGGAACTATGAGACAATGGTTGGATACATGAAGAATCAATTTTTTGGGAGTTTTTTCAAAAAGATGTTTTGATAATAGATAAGGTTAAGTTATGACATATTTCATGCTTAGATTAGCATTTCAAGTCCAAGTCTTGAGCAAAAGAATACAAGCGTGAGAGAAAACATCCTTCTAAAAGCTAAATTAGCAATGATTCATGCAAGATTGGGTGAAGGAAATTCATTGCAAATGTGTTGAGAGATGTATGGCATTGTAAAAGGTATTACATTAATTTTAGTGATAGAATTTTGTGCAACAATCAAAAAAACATTTGAAACCATTGATAATACCTAAATTGACTAAAAACAAAATTAAATAAATCATTGCTAGTCTTTCAAGCTTACATGAAATTCCTTACATTCTAGGCGCCATAAATCGTAGTCATATTGTAATTATTGCACCTAAAATAAATCCAAAATCATATTATTGTTGCAAAGGTTTTTATTCCACATTGATTCAAGGAATTGTAAATGCAAAGTGTAATTTCTAGGGTTATGATTGTGGGTGGGCATGTAATATTCATGATTGGTTTTTTTCCTTAAAAAGAAAATTTAGGAAATCATGTGATGAGGGACAAGTTCTTACACTACATGTTGAGAGGAGATGTGGTTTATTCAATGTGATCGTGGTTCTACTCTCCTTCAAAGGTGAGATATATGGGCTACCAAGATACCAAACACATTGAAATTTTATATGATCCAATACAAAAATGTTAGTGGAAAGAAATTTTGGAATGTTAAAAGGAAGGATAAAATTTTACTTTAAAAAATACATATTCCGTTGTGCCACACATTGAATTTGGTGATAATTTGCATATGTTTGCATAACATGTGCATTGTTAATTTTGATGGTTTTGATATGAATTGGGCTTTGGAGGTTTAAAGAGAAACACAAATAAAATAAATTCACCATTCTGCAACATCAAAAGAATTGATATTCTCAAAGTGGATGAAGGAGCAATCAAAGAAATGAAAAGGTTATAAAACATAAGGATAATGGATGATGATAGGATTGACATGGAAAACAGGGGTTTGTCTACGTGCTTTTTATTATTGTTATTTTAAGAACCATTATTACGTTTTGTTTAAAATTTTGGATTACTTACAATTTCATTGATTTCATTTGTAATATCACTCACCTATTTCATATATTTTTGCTTCAATGTTATCGAACATTTAATGCATTATAAAAAGGACATTCATGACAATTCATGCAATCTTGTTATCCTTGTGTTGCTTGTAAATTTCATTAACTTTTGCTTGCAAGCAATTAGAGTCTTTGAACATCAAGAATTCAAGACAACATTCGAATATACAATTTGAGCATGTATCCACCACTAAAGAGGAAAACAATTGGGGTCGAAAACCATTTTTTATGAGTTGGAAACATGTTTTGAAATAGAGAAATCAAGGTTGACTTACATTGATAAAACAAATGTTATTCATGTCAAAGGTTAAAGCCTTTAAAAGGCCTAATTGGCCCAATATAAAACTCAACCCCTTTTTTTGGGGGCTTATTTTATTTTCAAAAATTCTATCACTACATTCAAGTTTCAAATTTGAAAAAAAAATATTGGAAGAAATTCTATGAAATAAAAACACAATTACATGGTTTTAAATAAACTAGAATTACCTTGTCTATTCACATTTTTGGAAAACTCCAAGTCTATTTTTCCAAGTAGTGAATTTATGTGTTACTACACCATTCACCCAATTTTTCCTAGCCTTCTTGTTTTTGTCACTTCCTTTTTCATCACAACCACAACTATTTTTTCTTTTGTTGCATTCTACTTGGTAAGAGGGGATAATTTAGGGATTTTTTATAAATTTGAATCTCCTTCAACTTGTGAAAATGGATATTTAAATCTTTCATAACTTGTACTTTTTATCTTCATATTTGAAACACTTTCATTTCTTGTAGTGCAAAGGTTGGAAATGTGTAATTTCAAGCAACAACTTTGTGTGGAGTGGTGAATGTGCATTCAACAATATCCTTAAGCCGCAAAATGTTTTCCATTTTTGCACAACTTTAACTTTAGCAATAACAAGAATTGGACTTTAACTTGAATCTTGGTTCTCCAAACCATGAGTTCCCCTTTGAGCTTCATTTTGTTGGATTGTCATCTAAATTCTCCTTAATGAGGTTTAGCATATTTCATTTTCCAATTATTGTGACCCAAAATTATGGCTTAGATTAAGTGTGAATAGAAAGGGTTTTAATTTTAAAAGTCACTATTTGTGCACCATGCAGGATGAATGGTGTATCAAGAAGAAACATTTTTGCATTGTATTCTTGTCCAATAGCTAACCATTATGTATTAACCATCCACATGCCTAATAACCACAAAGTGCTTTACCTACTAACCTATATACATAGTAACCACTTACAATCCATATTTAATTTACCTATGACATTTACCCATTTACATAAATAGTTATCTAGGTGGTGTGAGGTGGAAGTGCAAGGCTTTATAGGAGAGGTTATCATGGTTAGTCACCACCCTAAATATCATTGTGTGGCATTGTAACAAATGTGGGTGGATTACATAACCATTCCTAAGGAGAATCTCGACACTTTGATTGGATATCAAGTCATGAGTTACAACCCATAACCTTTGACATGCATTTCATTAGTGGCCTACTAATTAGCATAAGGTACAACCTTTAGTTCACATTGGCCCAATGAATTTATAATTGCTCTCGATGTGGATGAAAAGAAAGCACATCTCAATCCTCTGTTACGTTTGGTAACCAATAAGAGGGCATTGGTTACTAGAAATAGTCTTGGCACATATGTGCCTCAAGTATGTTTAGTAACTAGCATCCTTTCATTGGTTACCTAGTCCATAAAGTTATACAAATGAGTATGTAATGGAAGTTTGGCAATTGAGAACATGAAGTTGAATGTGTTCATGTTAGGGTTGAAATTCATAAAAAATAATGTGTTCTGGTTATTGTGGGATCTCTAATCTAGGCTTTACACAAAATGTTCATGAATAAATCTATATATTTGAGAGACAAATTAAGAACTTCTTTTGATGAAAATCCAAATTAAGGCATTGCATGGAAAGTTGAGCATTTTGGAACAAAATCAGGATGAAATATTGAATACCTAAATTGTACACAAGAATAAAGAGGTAATTTTATTGTCCCTACATTGGTGACATGTGTATGTACCATATTAGCTTAGCAACTTTGACACTTATTATATGAATTTCAGAAATGTTAATCAAATTCTCAATTGTTTTTTCAAATGATTTTTTATAATGAAAGATGCTAGATAATCTTTTAAAATATTTGGTAATATATATTTTTTCCAACATGGAATCTTCCAAAATAAATCAATTATTCAATATAAATTGTTTTTTCAAAAGTTGTGAGGTATGTGGGTTGGTGATAATCCACAAGAGGCCTAAGCCAAATTTGGCTACATGCTATAATTTGGCAAATGGTGAAACCTATTGTCTAAAAATGGCTAGTTCAATTTTTTTTCTTCTCAATATGTGTCAAAAAAAAATGGTATTGCCAAAGGAGTGTTATGTTAAGTGGCAAGGTCAAGAATCAATGTTTATTTTTGGGAAAATTTTCATCACTTGATGATTAAAAAATGTGACTCATACATAGGATTTTTGTGGAAAAAAATGCTAAAAGCCCTAGATTTTGAAGAAGAAAATTGAAAATTGTCATATTTAGACCATAGCTTCCAATAGGTTGCCAAATTTGGGTAATTACTCTTGTGGATAATTGTTGATGTGGTTACATCACAAAATTGACAAAGGAAAACCCTAGTATGAAAAACAATGAAAAATGAAAGCCCATTTGTGGGTTTAGAAATGTAAATAAAATTCTAGGAACATTCCTTTATGTTTGCCTCAAATGAATAGGTACATAGAAAGAAATTTTGCTTAGGAAAAAAACGGCAAAATATTACTAGTAAAAGGCAAGTAAATCATTTTTCATATTTAATCATTGGAATGTGTTATAGGTTGTAACTTGTGTCCAGGTCAAAACCAATGTTTGTAATGGTATCATTATTTTAGTATATTAGTTTAGCACAAGTATTGCAAGGTTTAAAAGTGTGAAGGACCAAGATGGTATGACCAAAAATTAATTTTTTTTAGAATACACCTAACTATTCTATATATGAAAGAAATGCCCAATACAAATATATTGTGGGAAATGATAGACTAGCTAGCATGCCATAATTGGTTGGTATAAATATATACTAGGTATCCCATTCATATAGAATTAATCTATTCATAATTCACATTTAATATGAGACACATTCACCATCCAATATGTGGAACATAATTGAGAGATTTGAGCTTCAATAGTCATGATTTTATTGCTTGCACATCCAACATTAATAATAAATTTTCAATTTTCCATGTTGCAATAGACTTTAGGGAAAATCATATTAAAAATTATGAATGAATTTGTTAAAAAAATGCACAATAAATTTTTTAAAATTGAGAAAGAAGTGATTTGTGAAGTTTCAAGTCACCAAAAGTGAGAGAGAGAGAGAGAGAAAAAAAAGTAAAGATCACTAATCATCCCTATGTTTGGTTTTTATTGTGGAATAAAAAAAATCATGATTAAAGGTTTGTACTTTATTTCTGGGTTATAGCCAGATTTGGCTAAACCTTCCTATGGATGATTGCCACTTTGGCTACAAACAAAAATTCCTCAAAAAACATTACTTCTCATTACTGTACTAAATTATTCTCCGTATCACACGCAAGAAGGTGAAGGTACCAGTTGGGGTTGCATAGGTGCTGGTTCACGGTGGCCCCACAGTTTCAAACAAAATCATTTGCGATGATGAAACATGAAACCTGCAAGATGGTTGGTCGGGTAACCTGAATTAAACTGAAATGGATCATACCAGCAGCAGTCTAGAGAGTACTGATAGGTCTCCAGCTATCACACAAACATGGCTCTAAGTTGAAGCCAAAACCCAAGACTTGCGGGGATGTAAGAGGAGTAGGTGTCTGTCATCTAAAACAAATGTAAGAAACGTGAGGAGGGATGGCCTGATCATGCCTTGAGTACGAACAGTATTGAAAGGTGTACCTTTTACAAAGAGCTAGCCATTGGATCCCAGCCAGCCAGCCTAGCTTGCCTCTGCCATCCCAAACACGAAAAGAAATAGAATATTAGCATTAACAAACGTTATAACAACATTTCAACAAAAAAAATCGAAATAGAATAAAAGTACTAGGTAGTTAAACACCCTCAGAGTCTGGACTCTGCAACAGGCACCTTGTGGCTGCAAGGTCAAAAGAAGCCAGGTGTGGGAGTACACAGTACACTCCTACCCCGCTCCCCGTCACCCCCACTCAGTTAGGTAGGTACGTACTCCTAATGATTCCTTAAAAAGCGACCCAAATTTTGATGAGAACAGGATTCAAAGACGCAGGCAAGGAGAGAGCCGTATTTGGCCCCAGGACCTCGATTGGCAACAAAGATGCTTCAGCTCCAACAATTTGCTACTGGACAGCCCATGTTGCAGTCTTTGATTGGCTAATGACATGGGTGTTGCTCAACGAACTCCCAAATGTTTCATCGCCACTTCCATTCAACTTGCTTAAATAAATATCATCATACAGAACTGAGATTAGGGTTAGGCTAGTTGCTTGGCTGAGGCAATTTTTCCTTTTAGTAAAAAGCTGTGATGGTGCTTTGCCTCCTTGTCCTTAGTAACTTGTATAAAATGTATAGGGTAAAGCCTGAATCAGTGGGCTTCACAGGAATAAGGGCCTGTGCAAGGCCGCAGGCTTTACTGGAATTAGGTCCACATGAGGCCAAGCCCAGCATAACTCTGATTCGGTTAAAGCCCACAGCCTAGGGCTTTGATGAGTGTAAAGGCCTGCTCTGATTTTTTCCCCTTTTCCCATAATACTCATCAGGTCTAACAAGTAATAAACAAAATTCAACAGATGTTTAATTTTTTGAAACCCACCAGCCCCTCTCCTCCCCCCACCCCCCTTAGTGCAGGAAAAAATTACATTCGATAGCATGCCCTTTGATTACTTAAAAAAATCAGAGTAGATCTTTATCAATGTTTGTCCGGTTCTTGATTTCAAAAGAATCTTTGATCTTAGTTCTAACTCTTTTTTTGTTTTCTTAAAAATTGAATCTTATCTGTTCTTAACATAGGTTCCTTGGATTTCTAAAGCCTCTAGTTCTGGTCATTTTCACAAAGAATTTAAAACCAATTTAAAGACCAGGTTTGGCTCCATCTCCATTACACATGATTAAACAATTTATTAATAATATTTTTCTGTGTAATATTAGTTTGTTCAACAAATGCACATAGTTCAAAATATAGATTATGAAATCTTTATTGTGTGCAACCCATCAGATGCAAATAGCTTGCCTAAAATGTAGGGCCAAGCTTATATTGTTTTTAAAAAAAAGTT
>Ga0209611_10000514_pt1 | contig 58274 bp, 43 predicted proteins | sample S1TSphgellanicum_3_FD_187693 | JGI IMG/M metagenome (GOLD analysis project Ga0209611, IMG submission 187693) | Host-associated microbial communities from peat moss isolated from Minnesota, USA - S1T2_Fc - Sphagnum magellanicum MG (SPAdes) (version 2) | ecosystem: Host-associated > Plants > Peat...
CAGCAGTAGGTCCCAAGCAAGAGAGCATGAGTCTAGTTCCCTTGACATCAAACCCCTTCTCTACCAAATCCTTGGCTTGTCTCCCCACATCTCCAAATAGCACTGGTCCTCCTCGTCCTACTTCTCCTTCCTTGCCGAACAATGAAGACCACCACCAGCTGCTTCTCACTTCCTCAGCTCCCTCCTCCTCCTTCCTTATCTTCTTCTTCTTCTTCCTCATCTTCTTCTTCCTTTTTCCTCTTCCAGATTCAGATCCAGCTCCCTTTCAAATCAGATCTAGCTTCAAATCAAGCGAGAAAAAAACAGACCCACAAGAGCAATACTACAATTCTCTCAAGGGTGGTGGGCACACACAAACACACACAAAAGCACACAACTCCACAAAACCAAGCACACAAGAATGGAGAGCACAAGGTTTGATTAGTGGCTTTGAATCAAGGGTTTAATTAGTGGGCTAATCAATTGAAGTGGGCTAATTGAGGATTACCAAAAGAGGATTAGGAAAACTTCAATCTCTACTTTCTAAAACTACTACCCTAGGGTTTATAGGGGGAAAAGAGAAACACACAAGTCTTGTTGGAGAGGTGTGTGCAAAAAAACACAAGAAATTATAAGATTGTCCAAACTTCAACAATTGTGTCGAAATATTTAAAATACATGATCAAACTTCAACGATCATCAAAATATAAAATACGTGATTGAAACCTCAACAACCCATCAAAATACAAGATAACATGATCAAACTTCAACAACTATCAAAATATAAGACACATGATCAAACTTCAATGATCGTTGAAATATAAAATACATGATCAAACTTTGATGATTGTCAAAATATAAAATATACATAATTAAACTTTGACGACCATAAAAATATAAGATACACAATCAAACTTCCACAATCATAAGAAAAATTATAAGATAAGTACATGATCAAACTTTAATGACTCTTGAAATATGTCGATTATCATCAATGTGTCAATAGTTTGTCTCATCTTTTGCACTTTGTTTTAACCAAGGATGGGGGATGAGAAACCCATATCATGGGTACTTTACTATGAATAACTCTATTATTGTGCTAAATCTAATTATCAAGATATCTTTAATACCAAAAGATGTGTACAATACTATGAACTACTTTAGTGTTAGGGTCAAGAAAAAAGTTAGTTTCCTATTATGGACCCTAGTGTGCGTAGTAAAGGACTCTCCACTATTGTGTTAACCTTATTAGTGTTCTTATTAGGGTCCTCTTTGTGTCACTATGATCCATCATACACTAATGATAATGGACCTAACAATAGTGGGAGTCCATTACTCACTCACTAGGGTTTAGGAAGGATTAGGAGGGTTTAGGACTAATGCCTACTTGAGGCCCTCTATTTTTATTCTTAGGTCCTTAATTAGTGATCATTATGGATCCTAATGACGACTAATAGGACACTAACAAGGACATTATAAATAGTGGAAATCCCTATTTTGGACATTACTTTGTTACCTATGCAAAGCAAGTTCCCAGTTTTAGAACTTGACATGGTGATGTAGTTTTCTAGAATTGGGTTGTCAAGAAGTTTGTGCAAGAATTTGTGGGAAACGTGATGAGTGAGTGATTGAATGAATGAAGGAGTTGCTGAATTTGCGAGTGGATGAGTCTTCTTCCCAAAAAATTTGTTGGGTTGGATTTTTCTTCCACAAAATTTTGGTTGGGTTTTTTCTTGGAAGAATTTTCTGGTGGGTTGTTGGGTTCTTCTTATTCCAGGAATTATTGGTGGGGATTGGGTGTTTTTCGTTGGAGGAATTCTTGCCAGAGTTGAGTTTTTCTCCGAGGAATTTTTGGTGGCTAGGGTTTCTTTTCTCGGAGGAATTCTTGCTAGGTTGAGTTCTTCTTGGTGGAATTTTTGGTGGGTTTTGTGGGATTTGGTCTGTTGTTGCAAGAAATGAAATTTGCAACAAAGCTTCTTCATAGTTTGCAACATGGAAGACGAGGAGCAGCAGCAGCAGCTTTTGCATTCTACAATAGAATCAAGTATTATGGTTGTTCCATATTCAAACATATTTAGGTAGTTGCATGCTTCTACAATTATTTGTTGCAGATGGAAGTGCATTTTATGAACCCAATATTATGAGAGGTACATGCTCAAACTCAAGAACTATAATACTTGAACAAATGTGAACAAGATGGCATGAAGATTTGTTTCACAATAATCACGTTTGAAATCATTTCTTTTGCAATAGATCCAAATGATAACAACACTTGGAGATTTGTTTATGCTTGTGCAGTCAAAGATTCATTCATAGACATGGATGGGTCTCAAGTTCACATGGATTCAATACCATTGTTAAATTGATTTTGTGTTGCACAATTGTAATGTTGGTTTCAAATTGATGGCTGCAAGTCTTTACATCACCTTTGCGATTACTGTGTCTGAAAAATACAATGTCTTTCTTACTTTGTTGAAGAACCCTCAATGTCGGCCTTACAATGATAGGACTGTCTTTACTTGCAGGAGTTTTCTAGATTTCAAGAGTTCTAATAATACAAATTGCCCTATTATGCAAGAAATTGTACTAGTGAAAAATCCACTCACATACGAGATTGTTTTTATGTAGCACAAAGTCCCAATTAGATTATATGCACTAGCTTAAAAGATGGCATTAGATTAAATCACTTCTTTCTTCTTTAGAAGTTGGAAAAGACAATTTTGAACAAGTCGAATGTTAATTTGATTTGATCAAAAAAACTTCTTCTAGTTCCGAAAAGAGGCAAAACTATAACTTCTTTTACAAGTCAAACATTCTAAGTATGTTAATGATGAATCTTCTCCTCTCTCACATTTTTTTGTGGGTGGTTCTAGAAATAGTAACAATGGAAGCAATGGAACATCCATTCAGGTTTACCATGCAACAAAATTCATTTTTCATCAAACAATTCTACCCATAATAATAATTTGGTATCTTCATCATCACATCACCAGGATTATCATCATCATGTTTTGTTAATTCTTTTTCTTTTGTTCTTTGTATCTCAAGCTAGCTACTAAATTCTCATTGTTGTTGACTAAGAAGTTTTTTCTCATTTCCATGTTTTATATTTGAAACCCAATTCTTGTGTTCATGATCATAGTTGTCACTTTGTGTTATGATGTTTGTGTATCCAAGAAACAAAACAAAAGGTTCTTTTTAATGAATACTTTGATAATATTTAAGATTGGATTTTTGTTTAAGTCTTTCACAATTCAAGTATTCAAAAAACATCTTATCTTTGTTTCACTTGGCTCAACAAATGGATTGTTGACCTTCTTCCAATGAGGAGAAGAAAATTGTTAGTGGTTGATTGTGGGTCTTTTGTGTTTTTTGAAAATCTAGTGAGAAAACTCTACAAGTTTCAAACTTTTGTTGCATTTCACTAGATTTGGTTGAAACATGATATTGTTTTCCTTAAAACAAATCTTCTTAAATCTCTCTTTGTTGAAGAGTGTTTTGAACATTCTTGTTCCTAAAACCAACCTACCAACCACCTCCCTCTTTTTGACTTTTTTTGCATTGAAATTTTGGTCTTTCATAATGAATTTTTTATGTGTACATTTTTGGTGAATAATATGAAATGTCAAAAGCTTTGCACAAACATTGATACATATTACGCCTTTTGAAATTGAAATAGGGAACATGGTGTTAGTAGTAATGCTTGTTTTGTTTGGGTATTTAGACATTACACTTGTAAGGTCCTTGTTTCCAAGCATTACACTCATAAGGCCCCTTCAAAATTAGAAGTTTTTTTTTAAAAAATAAAAATTTCAATAGGTTTTTGCCAAAGGTAAAGTCACCCATTTTTTGGGTAATATTGTTTTAAGATCTTTATACCTAGAGGTTATTGCCTCTTAGATATAAGGAACTTCTAACCAAAACAACCTCAATGGGAAAACCTTACAATCCCACACATAAAAAACTTAACCTTTTTTTTGTATTTTGAAGCAACCTTATAAAGTATAATCTTTCTCCTATTTTTTGATGCACATTACAAATCTATAAGTTAGTGCCTCCAAGGTGATAAACTCAAGAAATATCAACTCACATTTGGGGAATGTTACTTCCGTTCTATTCCAAATCGCATGAAAAAACCATAGGGTGCAATTTATTGAAGAAAAATAACAAATTCAGATTACTTAAATATAAATAAGGTGTCTATAATTCATTATAAAAATATACTTAAAATATATCTAATATATTTTAAGTATACTAAAAATATATCATTATTTCATAACAAACTAAAAAACACCCTTTTATCTTAGGTGATTCTTAAATATATAAGCAATGATTTTTTTGACAACTCATATTTGAATGAAAGCACACTACAAGTGAACCATTTTTCAACACTTTTCATTCAAAATAATGGTGTACAACAAGTATGATATGTATGCAATAAGGTGAAATCTTGATAACATTTTTTGGAAACCCTAAACATAAGGGGGGAAAAAAATAGAATGTGCATGATAACATTTTGAAACTCAAAACTCATTTTGAATTGAAGTTAAGCTTGATCCAATGGGTAGATGAAGAGGATTGGATAAAATCAATGTATATAAAATATATAACGTATGAATTTTCAACAATCATTAAGCTTCATGTTTGTGATTCATAACACATTACCAAACCAAAGAAAAAAGAAAAAAAATACAACGCCCACCTATAAAATCTCTTTTTTTTATTATAAAGATAATAGTTTTTTCAAAAAATAAAAATCTTTTATGCTTTTATTGTTCAAGAAGTGAAAAATAAAATTAAAAATTGGATGGATTTTCAACCAAATTTTTAAAACTTTTAATTGGTCCTAAATTTAGTTGATGTATATCAATATCATTCACCATAAAAAACTTCATTACAAACTTCACTCATAACCTTAGTTTTGAAGTATATTTGTAATTTTTCATATTTTGTGATGTATTTATTTTGACACAAATAAATTTCATATGTTCAAGTTTGAAAATGTTTCTTAGAGGTTTTTAAAAAATAAATTAGTTTAAGTCTAAAGTTAATGTAATATATTTGAATGAGCAAAAATAATCCAAAATGTGATGTCCACATGAATAAAAAGAACCAAATGAAGAGTTTTTGTTTTTGTGATTACAATTTTTGAAGGGTGTAATGTGTTTTCACTTATCTAGGGTTATATTGTTCTTGGGTTTGGGAACTTGGGCACTTCCACCTTTCCCATACACTACAATTTCATAAAGAAATTGAAACACAATAAAATGTTATTAGGAGAGTAAATGTGTAAGGATTAAATTTGAAGTTTCTTTTTGGATTTGATGAAGTTGAAGGATTTCATAAAGGTGGAAAATCCCAAAAAATGTAACTTCCACTTTTGTAAGGTCCTTCAAATTTAATTTAAAACAAAATTCTAACAAGGAAAGCACTTTCAAATCCACATTATTTAAATTCTTTATGTGATGACTACCAAGCTTCACAAACATGACCAAGTCTAAAATCTTTGAGTTTTATTATTGGAATATGTTATGATATTCAAAAAATAAATAATTGTTGAAGAGGATTGATTCCTCGCATTTAAATAGGGATGCACAACTACTTGTTTATGTTTTCATTTGAATTGCAAAATAAAATGGCACATATGGATCATGGAAGTAGTGAAAAAAATTCTTTGATTTTTATTGTGGGTTTTGAAGCATCTTCGCACACAACAATCAAATGGATTGAACACATTATTTTGGATGAAATATAACTTTTAAGTGGCATAGACTTAGTCAAGGTCTATAAATGTGTATGGCTTCCAAAAAAAAGGGCTAATTAAAAAATTGATTGTTTTTTAATGATAGACCATAATGATTGACCTAGATGGTGGCATTGAAAATAATCCTTCGCATTTTTATATTATTTAAAATTTCATGTTTATGGGTGACAATGGTGGAAATAATAAACATTTTATGTTATATATAGTAATTTGTAAGCATTATCAAAGGCTCCACTAAGTTTGGCATGCTTTGTAAAAGGGGTTTAATTTAGGCCAAAAATGGTGACAACTTATTTGAAGAGTAGAATTTGAATGCACTCAATAAAACAATTAAACATGCACCCAAATAGGAGGACTTAATTTTTCCTCTGAATATGGAGGATGAGGGAGGTGCACTCATTAAATGTGTGCATCCTAAAAGCAAGTTTCCAATCTAAGCAATGTTATTGAAATAAGAATGGTGAATCAACTTCATCTCTCATTTTTGGACATTGGGAAATATTTTAATACAAATCTATAATAGTTTATGCATTCACCTGCAAGCATTGCATCATGTTCAAGTTGCAAATTCATGACTCCAACATGTCTCAAATGAGAGCTTTTGCTCAAGAAACTTTGAAATCAAGGTTTACACAATGTGTTGTGCATGATCATTTGAAGTATTTTGAAGTTTACATCATTGTTGGTATTACTAGTTTAAATATTCATCCTTTGTGTTTGATCTTAATGTAGTGTTTTTTCGCAAGATAAATGCATGTTCAACATGTGTTCATTGGAGAGAGGTGAAATTTTGTTTCATTTGCATCTATAGATGCATGGTTTGTCAGGTTAGGACTAGTATCCTACTATCATTACACAAGGTGTTAAAGGTGTGTTGGGATGGAATAAAGATTCCTTAAGGTTAGTCGTTTTGTTCACTACAAGAGCTTCAAACAACATGGTTTGCATACTTATGTGAGGATGTTGGGTTATTGTTTAAACGATTCATGTGAATCCTAGTTCAATTTGCCCAAAATACTGTTAACGTTTATAAGAAAAATGTAAACAAATTGGAACATGCAAAACATGATGTTGTGGATATCAAGAATCATGTTCCTTGGTCACAAAATGGTCATAGAGCGTATGTATGAATGGGCACAACATAAAATGCACAAGCATCATGAGTCATCATTGCTATTAGACGTGTGTAGATTAGGTCATTTTTTTCCAATTGTGTCGTGGATTATACCACTATGTTCAAGTGGCATGGACCACCCTAGAGTTCATTCCATAAGGACGTGCATACTTATTCTTGAAAATGATGACTTGCAAGACATCCTCGATATATTTTTTGATTTTAACTTTACTCCATCTAAATATTGGAATTGTATTTTGAATGAGGTAACAAACATAATGCATCATGAGGAGGAAGCAATTCTTGTTGATGTTCAATGTCGTCAACAAAAAGATGCAAGAAAATACTAAGGATCATAAAAAGATTTGATGAATTTCAATCATCGTGTGCAAGACGAGTCTATTAATATTCCATGTAGCCCAAATGTGTAACTTTTATGGCTTGCCATGTGTACATATTTTTAAAAATAATTTTTTAAATATATTTTTGTTTTGTACCCTACATTTTCCCTAATGAAAGGGAAGGTGATAGGGACTATGATAAACACTCCATCTCCTCATAAAAACTTCTATTATGTAAAACCTCAAAAGTTTTAGTTCATAATATGGAGATAACATGGACTAGTATTATTTGGATAAGCAAGTTTTAAGTATTCAAATCTATTTATACAAGGGGTTATTATTGCGTAAAGAATTTTGAAATAATATTTTATGTCATATTTAAGGTTTTTAAAATTACAAAAAAAATCTCATTCCAGGTCATCATTAAAATTATGTGTCCTTGTTTCTTGTTCATAATTTAACATAATAGTTAATTTTTTTCCTTGTTAGACATGATAATTTAACATGATTTTATTTTTTTTCAAAAACTTAAGTCTCAAAAATCCTTAATGTTACGAGTATGGGCATGCCCTTAACCATGGTGCCAAGTGCACCGGTAGGCTTACTTGACACAATGGTCAAGGACTTGCCCATTCTCTAATACAAAACCATCTCCATTTGCAAGGATGATCTTACGGTATTTAATGAATATTTAATTTGTATGGATGATCTTACGGTATTTAGTTAATGTTTGATATATGTTGGGTTATTATTGTCAAAGAGAAAATTCATATTGTTATTTTAGAAAATATATTTAACTTTTTATTTATTTATTTATTTATTTATTTTTCTGTTGAATAAAAAAATACCCAACCAAAGAATTGATGGATGAATGTAGTCTCTTAGGCTAGCTACCTAGCTAGCTACACAAGATCAATTTCTTGCCAGCTGAAGGAAATCTCATCCAGTTTGTGTCACATCAGATCTGAAAAGACCATATGGGTAGGTAGGAAACTAGCATAGGTAAGTAGGTAAGTAGGTAGGAATTGACTGAATTGGCTGTGGCGGCAGATTCCACCATTTAACTGACTACCTGAAAACCTGCAGAATCAGCAGTTATGGTCCTTTTACATTTTGGAGACTCTTGATATCAAAGGGAATCAAGTGAAGAAGTCTAAGTGATGCTCTCTTCTTCTTCCTTCTTCTTTCTTCATGGCAGTTATCTCATGTCATCCATTACCCCCGTCTCTTCTTCAGTTCTTCAAATGGGATCATTTTCAAACTTGCTCTCTCAATTTTACTTTGATTGGGTCAAGTTGTAAATTTTTGATTTTTGAATTTTTTTTCATCATTCTGCTGTTGAAAGGCTTGCTGAAAGTTTTCATCTCTTTATAATTGCTGAGAATTTTGGTTTAAATTCCTTAATTTTAGAAGGCAAAAAAAAAAAAAATTCTTTCCATTTTGATCATGGAGTTTTGTCACAAGGGTTCCTTCAGTTTTTAGCTTTTCATCGTAGTTTTGTGTATAAAAAGATCCTGCGTTTCACAAAATCTGTTCTTTGGGACTTTGTGTTCTTGTCATCTTTCAACAATTTAAGAAGAATTGTTAGTTTTTTTTGTTTGTTTGTTTGTATCTTTCCTATTTTTGAATCAATGAATAACAGTATAAAAATCATTTTGTGGATCATGTTTTTCTTCCTTGTTCTTCGTCTTCTTAGTGCACTATTTGATGGGAAGTGAAATGATACCTTGTTGTTGAACAATTTGTTGGGTGGTGGTGGATCGATCTTGAGCTTTTTATCCAGACTTCCATCCTCCCAACAACAACCACCATCGCTACCATCCACCCACCCACCCACACAGTAGAAAAGTTTTCTTCAAAACAGAACCAAAAAAAAATAAAAATGCTATTTCTTGAACATTTGTCATGATCTAAATGTTACTAGTATGCAAACACAATGCATCATTTTGAGTCACGAAAGACTATGTGGTTCCAAGATCTCTTTGCAAGGTACAGAGAAATGGGAGCACTGAATTCTTTTCAAACTCACACTATTGAGGACTACCTTTACTTGCGCTATCGAGAATTGATTGCAAATTCTCTCCTTGACTACGTCAAACCTGGCTTTCTAGAATTGGTCTCTCTCTCTCTCTTTCTCTAGACCTTGCCACCACTGAATGACCTATACAATTTATCATTAATGAATGCTCTACAGAATTTGATCATTCTTTTTCTGAGACTGAAATTGAGAATTGAACTTGATTCAAGAAATTCTATGTTAAAAGTATGGAAGAAAATTGCAGAAGAAATGGTATAAAGATGTAAACAGATTTATTTATTTTTGCCAAAACATGGGGTCGTTGTTTGGTTGGTGTTCAGGAACCATACCAAACAATGAACGAACTCTGCGACAACAAGGCATTCAAGCTTCCGGGTCCAGGAGATTGGCCCCCATTTCTTTTGAACATGGCAAATCAACATGAGAAAAGGGTGGTGGCTCATCATCATGTGAAGAACAACATCAAAAAGAAATCATCATGTCAGCGCCCATCATCTACTGCAGCACCAAGAAACATAAACCTGTTCAAAGAATACTATCGATTCACAGCTCAAATCTTGGGATCATTGTTTCCAAACATCAAGGACATTCTCACACCTGCAGATACTGACATTTTCATGAGGTTGAATGTGAAAGGTACTTCTGTGATTTGCTTCCATAAGTTTCAAAATGTAATGTGATCATCAGCAGCATGTGCACAAAGTTGGGTGATTTTTACAAACCTTTGTGACTAGATCACAAATTGCAATTTGTGATAAGAATCTTTGAGAGGAATTTGTTGGAAAATGACTTGTAGGAGGAGGACCCCCAAAAAAAGTTGATCCTGAGATAAACTCCATGTACTCAGCTGCCTGCAATATACCAGCAAAAGAGTTGATTAGAAGACTGCAACGACACAAGAAAAAAGTGGAAGAAAGTGCATCATCAAACAAGCACGAAATTGCAAAAGAGCTCACAAATGGATTGTCCATAATGCATATACCAAAGGCTACTTCTTCCAGCCACCAAATAGTACAAGCATGGTTTTGGCGCCTATTGCAAGCAGGCAGGGGGCTACAATGGGACAAAAGGATGATGTCAATGAGCCCGATTGAGCAAGAAAAGAAGAGGACTTTGCAAGTTCCTCAAAACTCATGTCATGAACATTTGCATATACCTAGTAGATCTGTTGTCGTTGATAGCCAGTGTCTCAAAAATGAACTACAACTTCAAACATCATCAACTCTCATGAAGGGATCAAGATTGAAGAATGACAAAACAACAGTGAGAGTCCTTTCCACACCAAAAAATGGGCAAGATGGTTTGATTGTGAGTCCCACTGGCAGTCAGCTTGAGACATTACTCACAGACCCGACAACTGCTAAACCTCCAATAATACCTGAAGCAAATGACAAACAGATCTCTGCAAGTGGTCTAAGAGGTAAGTGGATATATGCATCACTCCCAGCATTGTAGCTTGACTTTTTCAGGCATGGTTTGATCATGTGCAATGTCTTTTCAACATGCTTAAGAACAGGAGAAGAACATTAATGAAAACCTATTCATGAGTCTGAGAAGAACAGGTACTAACCATGGCAATATATCAGGTTTCACATTTGGTAGATCTGATGAAACAGGTGAAGATGATGCTATGACCGTCAAAGACTCAGAAGCTGAAATCAATACAAGGATCAACAAGAGCCAAGTAACAGCCAGAAAGACTTGCAAGGAGGAGGAAAAAAATGGTGGGTTGGCAGGTGTGAAAGATACTGTAGATTGTGAACAAATCCTGGAAAGAAACAAACTGTGTCACATTGATAGCCAGACTCAAGTTGATTTTGTCAATCCCACATTCGGCTACAGTGTGTCAGCTGCAACCACCTGCACAGTACCAGCAGATGAATTTAGCTACACAATGGTTCAGCTTCCTGTGAACAATAATATTATTTGTGAAAGCTGGAAACAAGGAGGAGGAGTTTTGGAAACAGAACCAACAAACATCAATGTCCACCACCATTGTGAGCTTCCTGCAAAAAGCTTCAAGCAAACAGTTCCGGAATCAAAACCCAATATCAACAACAACATCCACTGGGGCAAAGAAGTGAGTTTGCAATCAAGTTTTGAACGCTTTTGTGGCAAAAGCTGGTGCATGGTGGGACACTCAACAATTCGTCACAAAGGTAATAATAATATGTTTCAGCCCAAAAGACTGCAGGCTTGTGCTCCCTATCCTCAAGCATGTGGTGGTGGACAACATTGAATTAGGTCCTGCAAACTAAAGTTCTTACATGATCTGGTTCACATTTGCTTCCTCTGAGTAAACAACAAAAAAAAAACCGTCTGAAAAGATCTTCTCTCTGTTTGGTGTCCCTCAGCGTCACCACCATTGATCACCCCTAGACACTTGTATACTCATAACAAGATTCTGCTGTAGAAGCATTATGGCCAAAGATTCTGTGACCCAATTTGCACCAAGCAAGATAAATCAATTCCCTGCGAGAGAGAGAGAGCGAACATGTCTGCCGTGGCAAATAGGCAGAAAACAATACAATTGCCATAAAGCATGGCCATACAACTTTATTGGGTCATGAGGAGCATGATGCCACATCTAGCTGGGGCATCACTGACACAAAGATTACAAGGACTCAGAACTTGAATCTTCCTCTGAAATTCTGCTGCAAATTTTGCCAGAAGTCATTGCTTTCTTCTGTAACAGGTTCAGGATGATCTGTGGGTACATCAGTAATGCCTGGATCTGGCTTCCTCAACTCTACTTTTGGCCAGACGAGTCCCCCTACCCATCCCTCGAAAGCAGCAGGTGGCTCAGATGTTGATGATGGGTTGTCCTCTGAATCTACATTGCTCCGAATTGTCGATTCCCTTTGCCTCCAATCAAAGCTTTCTTCCCCCATCAACTCTTTTCCACGGAAATTCGTACTCAAACTTGGTTGCTGATCAATCTCTCTGCTGCTACTCACACCTACGGGAACAATCTTGGGAGATTGAGCTTGCTTAGCCATATTCTCAGCATTTGGGTTGTTCTTCTTTCTGTCACCTTTGCCAACAAGCTTCTTATCATGCCTTGTTATTCTTCGCCGTGGTAATTTCTTGCCTGTAAACCTTGGGTCGATTGTCTGTCCAGGTAATGCAATTCTCATGTTGGCAAACACAGGTTGACACGTCTCACAACTGTACTGTAAGCATTTTTCCTTCAATGCTGTCAGGCATGCCGTCATCTCTCTCTCCTCACACACCTCTCTATCTGCAGCTTCATCATGCCCTGTTTTCTTCAGGAATGGAAGAAGATACACCTTCCACCAAGGTGGACGACATGCCTTTGCTGCACTAATTGAGCAGCCCATCCTTGCTCCTGCCTGCCATCATCACCATAGTTCTGCAATGGTCATTAAGGTCTGCAACCTGGGTACAAAGCTCACACCACTGAAGCAGTGTTCCCTGCATGCTCACATTGTGTAAGAGAATGACTACTACTACTACTACTACTACTATCCTATGCTCTCTGCATCATGAGGGTTTTTGTTTGCCCAGGTACATATGTGTCTTGTGTTCAGGTGTGCAACAACAACCCACCTCAGACTTCAAGCTAATGCAAAGGATAATAGTAGTAGAATTAGGGTTTAGGGTTTACCTACCTCACACCGTGCAAACACTTTCTCCTCACATTTGTGCCATGCAAGTCGCCAGCTCTCTGCATCTTTGAAGGCAAGAACATATGGCCCTTTGGAGGGATCATCTTCCTCCCCAGCTGGAATGGGCACCCTTGACAATGGCAGGATGGGATTGAATGCCACTGTAGTCACTGCTGGTGATAAATCAACTGGTTGCACATCCTCCCTCCCTGTAGTTCACCATCATCATCACAGTGTGAAGCTCATCATCATATTGCTAAGAAACAGACATTTCTACTGCAATTGGCATATAACGTACAGAAATTCTTGCCAACATCCAAAACCTCAATGCTCAACTATCCAAAAATGGGGATGCAAGAATCCAAGCATCCTTGAAATCCTGCAACAGACATGCCATACCATGCATGGCCTTGCATGACTGCAAAGCGTCTACAACTACTTCCCACAAATGACTCTTCAAAAAAAAACCAGACAATCAAAGTGATTCTTCATCTGTGGATCCGAGAACTTGACAAAAGATTCACACAGCAATTCTTGAGAAGTTCCAGACAATCAAAGTGATTCTTCATCTGTGGCTCTGAGAACCTGACAAAAGAATTCATGGAGCAATTCTTGAGCATCACCCAGAAACCAGACAATCAAAGTGATTCTTCATCTGTGGCTCCTAGAACCCAATAGAGGATTCACAAAGCAATTCTTGAGCATTACCAGAATGCTCAAACAATCAAAAGACTCTTGAGCAATTTTTGAACATTCTTGAGCATCAATCAACTCTGCAGACAGACAGACAGACAGACAGAAAGAAATCAAGTTCAGGAGGTCAACCTGAAAAATCGGGAACAGAAGCCATGCATGCTGCTGCAGCTATTGTTGTTGAGCCATCACAGAAGAAATTAAAACTTGAGAGAAGAAAGAGTTTACAAACTGACTAGGAAAAGATGGGCTGAATCATCCTCCTCCTCCTCTTCCCCAAACAAAACACCTTCGCTTTGGACACCCTAAATCCACCAGCATTCCTCCTCAGAGTTCTTTAGCAAATTAGGGTTTTCCTCTTGCAAGCAAATCCGAGCGACGCAAAACTTCGAGCAGTCACAAACGCACACAGAGACAGAATTTCTGAAGAATCCCATTACCCAATTTCGTGTTATCCCAATTTCTGTTTTGATTCGATTGGGTGCCCCCAAAAAGGAGGGATGATTCCTTTGGAGATTGCGGCGCAGACAGATCCGGACAGCAAGAAAGCTATCAGACGGACGGACCCACAAGTAATATTACGAAGAAGGTTGAGGAGCTTGGCATCAGATGGTTCTTGGATATCTCTTCTAGTCTGAAGAGTTTTGCACAAGAAGAATTGGTGAAGGAGGTGATGTTTGTGGGGGTGAAGAAGGTTTTTGGTTCTTTTCTGTTTTGTGGATGTTTTGGATTTGCAACTGCTGCTACCTAGAGCTTCTTCCTTGTCAATTGCAAAAAAGAGCTTGTTGTTGTCTGCAATCAATTGCACAGTGATGATGAGGATGATGATGAGGATGATAGAGCTTGTCAATTGCAAGAGAGCTTGTTGTTATCTGCAATTTCAGAATGATGATGATGATGATGCAACCAAAGCAGTAGTGGAGATGAGAAATGCACAGTCATAAGTGTCTTGTCGAGAAGGAAGGCTTAATTGATTGTACTCAAGCTTGAGTACAATCAATCCTTACAGAGAGACCAAGAGACAGAGAGAAAGTGAGAAACCAAGCCCACAGAAGAAATTGAAACTTTGAAGCTTGAGTGTGTGCTATTCTCAAACCCATGATCAAACAAATCAAAACCAAAAAAACCCACAGAAACCAACAAAATGCAAAGCAAACTAAAGCACAAGAACAAGAGGAAGAATCTCAAGAGGGAACCTCTTCCCTCCTCCATACCAATCGCACTTTTTTAGGGTTTGAAGCTCTGATGGTCTACAAACAAATGCAATCTTCCATCCTCAAGATCCTCCAAGAGCGGCGAATGGACCCAAAGATTTCGCACATCCTTACAGAGTTGTCTGTCTGTCTGTCTGTCTGTCTGACCACATTCTGGAAGAAGAAGAAGAAGAAGTGCAAATGGATTGCTTTTGCATAACGAACAAACAGCGAGGAAGAAAGAAAGAAACATCGGCAGCATCTCCCCCGCTCGGAGGAGGATATTCTGCCGACGGCAGCGCGCTGGAGGGGCCAGAAGAGAGGAGAAGAGCTTACGTCTGGAGGTTGCCTGGAAGGGCCAAGGAATCTGGATCGCATATGCTGCTTTTCACGGCGACGCCGAGCTCTGATTCTTGTTCTTGTTCTTTTGTCTGTCTGTCTGTCCGTCTGTTTGTCTTCGGACAAGAACAACGAAGAAGAAGAAGAAGAAGAAGTGCGAGCTCTTTGTTTCATAGCCCAGAAACCGGGAGAGTTTTGGTGGAAGGGAGGGTGAGCGGACGAGGACGACATGAGCAGGCGGGTGAGTTACTTGAGGTCGACCAGGAATGAGGAGGAAGCGGTGCTCACTTGTGCGGCGTGGGCGCCACGGCCAGCCAGCGACAGAGATGGACCTTCTTCGCTTCTTGTGTTTGCGCGTGGGAGTGACAAGGACGACAACAACAGCGATGTCCTCAATGAGATTTCCGTTGCGGAGTATGACTTCGACAAAGACCATCTCTCTGCTACTGTACACACTCTTCTCTTCTTCTTCTTCTTCCTCTTCTTCTCTTGTCTCCGTCCTCTTCTTCTTCTTCTTCTTCTTCTCTTGTCTCCTTTCTTCTCCTTTTTTCTTAGCTTTGTGATGTTTGTCACCAGAAGAGAGCTAGGTCTGAGCATGAACAAGGGAGCTCTGGTGCTTGAAGAAGACATTCACTCATTCTCTTTTTCTGATTCTTTCTGTGCTTCTCTTGAATCAACAAAGAAGGAAGAATCATTAAATGTGTATGTGTGTGCGTGCATGTGTGTGTGTTTTTTTTCTTTCTCTTGAACAGATTTCTGCTGTCAATACAGAGGATGGCATTCCTCTAAGAATCGCAGTTCATCCTAAAGGTGGTGGAGTCTTATGCAGCTTCTCCAATAGTTTCAAGTAAGCTCAAACCTCTTTGCTCAAAAGAAACCCCTGGCAATCTCTTCAGACACACTACAGCATCCATTGGACATGGCTGTTGCATTGAAAAGCACGTGGGATTCAACCAAGCATGTGGATTTCAATCTGCCACATGCTCCACACACACAGTAACAGTTCTCAATGTCGAAATGTTTCATGAGACATTTGAGCTACATAATCTGCTGGTGGCAGAGGTCTTTTGCAAGTGTTTTGTGGATTCAGATTCAACTTGGGCACATGCTAGATGTTTGCTGAAAAACCCAGTTATTCTTTGATCTAGATAGGGGGGTGGAAAGTGTCTCACTGTCTTGCTCTTCTTTCTGTTCTTGTTTATGCACATGCAATGGTGTCATGGTGGTAGGTTCTTGGATTCTCTGCTTGTTTCTGGAGGATTCATATGAGGCTTTAAGGCTTACTGTCATTTTTTTTGTGTGTGTGTGTGTTTGAATTTGTCCTGGATGTAGGCTGTTTGACATTCAAACAGTGGGGAGTGCAAGGCTGAAAGCATCAGATAGTCAGCTTTCCCCATTACAAGGGATTGGAATGCAGAACTGCATCACATTTGATCGTGATGGTCTGTTACTGGCCACTGGTGGAAAGGTACCGAAAAACCTCCTCCTTACTATTGTCTGAAATCTCTCAACTGATTGTGTGGATGTTGTTGGTTAACCTAATGTTAAGATGGATATCAATCTGTGCTTTGACATTGTTGCCAACATTCTCAAAATCCATATATTCTGGGGAAGTTGTTCGAGTTTGTGGAGTTCTCCAACATGTGGAAGTGAAGTTTCCTGTTTCTTCGACAAACTGTGAAGACTTGAGGTCTTTTTTATGTTTTGCCAGCATATGGGTGAATCATCTGATATAGAGGGAAAGAGGAAACATGTGGATGTGTAGGATGGACATGTTCGTGTTTTTCAGTGGCCCAGCTTAGTGCTCATTTTGGATGAACCGAAAGCTTTCAAGTCAATTCAAGACCTTGACATCAGGTGTCCCTTCTTCCTGTTGACATTGGGTAGAATTTTGCAAAGTTTCAGAGAGTAAGCAAAGTCTGAGAGCAAAGGTAGTGAGATGTATGGTTTTCCCTCCTCCTTCAAGAAGGTGATTTTGTGCTCTTTGAGTGTGATATTGACCAGTCTCAGGTTGTGGTGTCAGGAGAAGGGTGGTCCATAATGTGATGTTTGAAAATTGTTGTGTTTGAATCTTGGACACAGTTTGGACTCAGCATATTTGGCAGCAACTTCTGAGGACAAGGGATGTCGAGTGTGGGAAATAACGACAGTAAAGGTGGTCGCTGATTTGATTCCTGGAAAGGTAAGAATGTCACATCTCAATTCCCATATCATCTCAGGGGGGCATGCAAGCAATAGTCTTTACTTCGATTGATTTCTTAAGTTTGAATTTCTTCTGACACATAATCCTTATGTAAAACTTTGACCTCTCTTGCTCAAACCTGTACACTATTGAAGCCAGTGGGGAATAATGGAAGCTAGTCACTGCCTTTCACAATGAAGGTGACAGCCTGATACTTTGTAACCAACACTGACAAGGTTTTCTCCACAGTCATTTTGTGGTGTCTGGTTTGGATTTGCCAAAACTGAAACAACAATTCTTTGGTTATGTGACCAAAAAAAATTGTGACAGTTCTCTCTGAAATTACATTGATATTTGTTAGTCTCTCCATCTCTGTATGTTGAGTTCAGGGTGTTGGTCCCATATGTATCCATACAGGCCTTCCTTCCCTACCCAAACCTGATAACTTTCTGATTATGTTACATGGTGCAGGAGGAGAAATTCAGCTACTGCAGATTCTCAAGGGATGGAAAGTTGCCTTTCTTATTTGTCAGTTCCACTAAAAGTAAGCATTTTGCAATGTTTTCTCCTGTACTTTTAGAGCATACATCTGATACCTTAGAGTATCAAAGAGGAATGGAAATCACTGACAAAAAACTAAGGATTGGACTATTTTGATGCAAAGCTTCTGTGATAATTGACCTGTATTTTTGCAGGCAAAAAGGACGGGGCTGTTGGTGTGTGGGATTTAAGTGATTGGAGTAAAGTGGGTTACAAAAAGCTTTCAGTTTTTCCTATTTCTTCACTTGCTGTTACTCGGGATGGCAAGTACATTGGCATGTATGGATTCTTCACTCATCTCTTGGGGATTTTCTATTGGGAACCATTGCACCTTCCCTCCATTAGAAACCAAAGGAAATGCTTTTCAAAAGCTGGGTGTCTATTGTCTGAACCTCCCTTCACAAACAGTCTACTCATAGTTTCACCTCTTTTGCAATTTACCTTATATTGTGATTTGCAGGAAATCTGAAGCATCATTGGATCTTTGATTGTATTTCTCAGATTAACCATCTGTGATCTAGAATGCTGGCTCGGGGGATTGGACTTGAAACTTGGGGCCTAGACATATTTAACAGTTTGAGGTTCTTCTATCTGTGTAGAGGGAACTCAAAAGGCGATGTTGCAGTTGTCAATGTCAAAAGCATGGATGTTTATCGGCGCTTTGGTAGTGCACATGTGGCTCCAGTGACTGCTTTAGAGTTCTCAAAACAACGACGGTAAGTAAATTGATAGAGAGTGTTGCAATGGTGCTCTTGACAGTAGTCCAAGATGAGTCCTGAATCATTCTAATGTCCAGTGCAAACCATTCTTGATCCATACAGGGCATTGTTGTCACTTGGAGCCGACTCAAGTGCTCACGTCAATGTGATTGAGAAATGGGAATGGAAAGGTACTGCCATGTTCTGAGTCTTGGGTTTTCATGCTTCTGCTTGTCTTTGAATCTGTTAGTTGTTAGTAATACAAAAGTACATGGATTGTGGATTTTAGGGTCTCTTTGCAGCTATGTTTAGAACTCTTCCTTAGCAACAAGATGGATTAACATCAACAAGAACATATAATTGAGTGATAATTCTCCGGTTAGCACACTAGAAATGCCAAAAAAATTTAATTGTGTGTGTGTTTGTTATTGCAAAGGTTTCCAGGCCAATTCTGAGTAGTGAAGAGGAGTTTCTAGAGGTGGCTGTCAGGTCCTAGTGTGGAGCATTTATGTGATGCAGAGCCTGGACATGATCTTACAGATTGATTTATTGTGGGGGTTTGACAGATTGGCAACTATATTCAATTGTACTGGTGCTGATATTATTCTCAGCGTTACTCTTCTGGCTTTTCTTTGAATCGACAATGTCAGATGACTTTTGGCAATTTCCAATGGGTCGATCACAACCAGCTCGTCCCCCCCCTGAGGCTATTTGGGGTAACCCAAATTGGGAAAATGCAGCTGGAAAAGAACTGTAGACCAAGGCAGAGGCAGGGATTTATTGCTTGGATTCCATGTTTGGGATCTATCTTTCCATTTCTCCCATAGGATCGCCCTTCTTCACTTAATCATGATTTTGAGGGATGTCATATATCATTGTGAGCTCCATGTTTCATCCTCAGTCTGAAAAGCACCCACTGGTTTGGATGCAAATACTGGTTGTGGAATTAGCGGACAATAAATTGGCAAAATTTATTGTAATTTCTTCTAGGTTGTGACACTGGCATTTAAGCTAGCAATTGGAGTGTTATTCTCAGAATTGTCGTGTTCATACTGTTTTTATCTTCCCAGCTGTAAACACCTGCAGAGATGGAATAATGTCTTAAACACAGCAAGAGCAAAATTGTCAGGAGCAGGGTAGCTCCCTTCTCTGCTTGTCTTGCGATGCTGTCATTGCGAACATGTATTTACCAACCTCAACAATTGGAGGTGGACATTGCAGATGAATGAAGGTAAGTCCACTTGTTTGATGCAAAATATCAATTTGCAAAATGAGTGGTGTTTCCGATTATGGTATGGCAGACTTGCAACTGTTTCATTTTATTGAACGTGGTCCCTGTTATGACCGTGATTTCCTCCTCCTGCCAGAGAGCCGAAGGTGTGAGTACTCAAACAGGTCAGATGACTTTGGTTTCAATCCTCAAGTGCAATTGATTGTGATTAGGTTTTGCCCAGCAAGCTGAAGAAACTGTGGCAACTGTATGCTCAACAATGTGCTGTTTCCTTCCAATGTCAGCGCAAGCTTGTCAGTAAGCTTTCTTCCATGCATTGGATTTCTCTTGTCCTGGCCATTTCCTTTTGAAAGTAAGAGTAAAGGAAATGTAACCTTGTATCACAAAGTCAAAATTCGGTACCAACACTACTGTTGCACAAGTTTCTTTATTCATTCGAAACAATGTGGCATATTGTCAATAACAACTTCATCAATTGGTTACATCTTTTGCCAAATGCTAGATGATCTTTTCATGGTTGATGCAATGAACATTGATCATTAAGAAACCTTCTAAGTTTAGGTTTTGAATTTCTTTGTATCACTAATGGTTTGTTTTTTGTAATGGGTTGCATTAAAAGAGAAAAACAAGAATTTTTTGTTTAATATTCAAATTTAAGACCATCATATCTTGGTCGATCCCATGTGGAAATTTTGCAGTTGCCATCATGAACACACACATTTACCTTATTTATTATTGGAGCAAATCCCCAGAGGTTTGTATTATTCAATCAGCTCCAAAAATGGAATGAATTATTTAGATTGAAAAAAACCCTTTGGTAGCAAAATAAGTGTCATTGATGACTGTGACCCAAACTAGTTTTTCCAATAAATTTGGTGATACACTGAGTTTCATCCAGTCTTTCCTTTTTCCTGAGCGCCTCCATTGCTGCTACATATATTTTCACTGCTCCTACCTATACAATTACTATAATTACACCCGAACCTTGTGCATTAAATGCTGAGTTTTATGGCATTTCATACTGAGATTTAATAAAATTTCCTCACTTTGCAGATACCACAGAAAGAGGGGATAGGGGGTGAAAGCAGGCCCAAAGACAGGGTGAAGACAGGGTGACTTTATGGAGAACTCTATTGTCTACAATGTCTTTTTTTCCCCCCCTCCATTTTGTGATTTCGAATTTTTAGCAAAATTAATTAAATTCACACTAAAACACAAAAGATACCTTACATAGCTACGTCATAACTTGTGTTGGCTAGATAAGAGAGGATACTCTCAAAACTTGTTATTTATATTATTCCATAAACCCCTCTATAGTTTCATTGTGTTTTAAAAACTTTCAATCAACTCAACATTTAAATTTTTTACAACTTCTATACCGAATAATTATTTTTAAAATTCTGAAATATATATTTTAGATCCTTTCACATATGCATCCTTCTCTCTCTAATGGTATTTTTCCATATTAATGTGATGCAACCATATTTCAATGATATAATTGACTGGATTACAATAGACAATCAAAGATCCTAGCAAACATGTCATCCCCTTTAAATAACATTGCAAAAATCTTTGTTTGATGGAGCCTCCATCATGAAGATTGGATCTAGTAATCTTAATCTTACTAGCATTGAATTCACTAGATCTAGCTATGACCAATGATAACTTGAAGTGTAACAAATTTCCACCTTTTTTTCCCAGATTTTCTTCTTATGATTTTTCCTACACTAATGCAATGGTGGATTTTTATTTTAATCACTTTCAAGTTCTTCTTGCTTGCTTGGTGTGTACAAGTGAAAGGTTTTAACTAACAAGGTGAGTAGAATGCATGGAGATGGTTAGTACATAGGTAAGCTCTAGGGTTGTTGATAGGTAGATAGTTTAAAAAAACAAAGATAAGTAGAATGTATGTAGATGGTTGTTATTGAAGTAACTTTTGATAAGGGTTATTACATGGGTTGTTAGTAGTTAACTAAAACCAAGAGTGAGTAAAATTATATGTAAATAGTTAATGGTACATAGGCAAATTAAAGGGCTAGTAACTTGTTATTAGGGAAGTAGTAAAAACAAGATAAGTAGAGAAACATGTAGATGCTTAGTAGTTAATATTTATATATGTAAGAGCTAATGGGTTGTTAATAGGTTGGTAATAAATATGAGGGTAAGTAGAATGTATGTAGATGGTTAAATCTAGTTTAGGTAATTCTAGGGACAATGATAATCAAAATTGGTTTATGTGAACTGAGTATAGGGTCCATAACGGTCGTCATTACAGCAATTAGAAATGTTCCTCACTTAATATTTATGTTGAATGGAATGGAACAATGTTTTTTTTGTAATCTTTGTGTTTTCTCATGTTTCAACTTCACATAAGAATGAATTAGTGTCTCACATTTCAAAAAAAATTGGAAATTTTGTTTTTTCCTTATCTTGGTGCAAATAAAAAGGATTTATTACATGTTACACATTGCATCATATCATTACAACTATTTGGCAAAATTTTATTTATTTTAACATGACAAGTCGTTGATAAATGAAAATGTGTTATCTAATTAAACTTCATATGAATATATTGACATTGTTCAAACAATTGTTAGCAAAAGAGTAAAAGAGCATATGTCAATGCAAAAGATGAAAATGGATATTTTGCCTTTGTATTTAGCGTGCGGAAACAATCATGATGGAATCATCTTGATACTATGCATTTCTTATTTATTTCTTTTTTGTTTCATAGATCATAAATTGTATGAATTTCTATGATTTCTTACAATTATGTAAATATTATGTGAAAAATTATATGCACAAAAGACAAAAGATAAAAGGGAGCAAATGGAAAAGCACATTATGAATTTAGTAATGATTCAGTGAAAATTATATGTTTCAAACACAAAACAAGGATGAAAGTTCACCATAGAATTATGATTTAAAAATTTATGTGGAATTGTGTTTTTCTCACATATATTGTGATTTTTAATGCAACAATTTTTGTCATGAATTTTTAATGTTTGGACATGCACACATTTTCTTTTCCTTCATTGTGACTAATCTAGCTTGTGTAGTTGGCCCAAGTGTGAACACATTGAGGGTTCAACTGATTTTTCCTTACAAACCCAATTTTTGCAATTTGTTTGAATTTCTAACAACAAAATCCATTTAAAAATCAATATTGTCCGCACCTTAACTCTAAAAATTGTGAAATAAACTTGATTAAATCTGACTTGAGGAGGGCTTTCCAAAAACACCAAGAATGGTCCCCAATTCCAATAAAAATTTCAGTTTTGATTTGATTTATTTTTTATTGAAAAAATTGTTCAATAATCAATAGCTTCCACACCATAGCTCCAAATAATCTCAAACCAAGTCAGTGCACACCTACTCATCGAGAGCTTTCGAAAAATACTAAGAGCGCAACATGAAGCATTGTGATTTGGAAAATCTTAAGTTGACAAATAAAACAAAACAAACTACCTTAATTCATAGATAGATTTGCACTCACTTAAGGTGTTGCATAACATGTGATGTTCACCTCATTATGTGTGCATTATGTGAAAAGAAATGATTGAAAGATTTAATGAAACAAAAAAGGAAGAATGTAATAATATCCTCAATGTTCTTTAAATGTATTTCTTTTTTTGACTATTTTTTTTGTTAATGTGTGTTTTGATAATTTGATTAAGATCTATGCATTACATCATTATTATATAGTAGAAGCCATATGATAACAAACCATTTATACTTTTATAAGCGTGTTTTAAGCAATGTGGGTGTTTATTTTTCAAATGACAAAAAAACCTACATATTTATCAAATTAGTTAAACAAGATGAAGTCATAGAAGATAAAAACAAGTCGAAGATGCAATTCAATACAAAAGAAAAGTGATCAAACAATGATTGAAGAAGTATACTTGCAAATAATATTATTTTTGAGATCCACATTTGACATTTTGTTGTTTCATAAAATCAAATTTCAACAAAATTGAATAAGGATTTATGAATTTAAAAAAAAAATTACACATGTAAAATGTCATTTGGTTGTTGTTGCAAAATTGCATATATAATATGAATAAATAAAATAAAATAACTTTGTGCATGTCTTGTCACAAAATCAATGGTTATTAACAATTTATTGGGATAATGGCATGTTTGGCAATCAAAATGTTCCTATCATAAATATATAGAACTTATATCTTTGCATGAATCTTCTACTAAATAAAAATGATCCTATGTATTCGTGATGGATTAAATTTGTGATATTTTCATTAGTTTTTTGAGATTCATTAACTAGGAACATTATTAATTATATGGGCAGATAATCAACATTTTCCTAATTACAAATGTCATGGCTTACTGATAAATCCTAATAAATTTACAATATAAGAATCATTAATTTATTATTATATGAATATAAAATATTTTTACAACTTATGGAAACCTTTAAGATTATTATTAACATTGTAAAAGAGGATAGAATTTAAAGATGTTACCATAAAACATACGTGATTTGATGAATTCAAATGGTTTATATGTCTTTCAAAAATCATTTGGTGATCCTTGTCCCTTATGCAAATATGACCTACTAAAAAATAAAATCCATCTTGTTTATCACACAATTTATTGTACATGGATATCATTTTTTTCTTTACATTTTATTTTTTAGCTTAGTACCCTAACATCTTTGACACTCATTATATTATCTTAAAAAATTATCAATTCTCAAAATGAGTTTTTCCAAAAAACATTTGTCAAGGAAAATACATTTTTGGGGGGAAATATTCAAGAGTATTTTATTCTTGACATGAAATATTCAAATTTTATTAATGAAACTTCCTTTGTATTACATTAATCAAATGTATTTAAGTAGCCTTAAAAAATTGTGAATCTATTAAATCATTTGTGTTTTTTGATGAATATGTTGTAGAGGTTACAACTTTCTTTTAATGTGTGTTGTTATTTGAATTAAATGCATGGAAGGATGAATTATTTATTGCCACCATAAAAGTTATATAGGAAAAGAAAAAAGAAAAAAAAAAGGTTGCCCAAAAAAAAAAATGATTTAGTTTGTGAACAATCCACCAATTATTTTGGGCACATGAAATAGAACAAACAGAACATATGCCTCCTAAACTAGCTAATGAACCAAGTTGGTGGGTCTCAACAAAAAAAAAACTCGAAGCCAACATTTTACAACCATGGACTTTTGTTATTGTCCCTTTTTTATTCCTTGAAGTAGTAAGGATTTTTTATTCCCCTTTTTGGCTTTGTCCTTGATATTCAATTATCTTCTTCATCATAGAGTTTGCAAAGGTCAAAGATGAGAAAGAACTTAGAAACCAAAAAGACCATAAAACTTAGATTTGTTTTTCTTTTTATGTGAGTCATGAATTAAGTTTTTTCTAAAAAAATAGTGAAAAGATTTTCATTATACATAATATGTTTATATATAAAATACTAATTTTGTTTGACTGATGCTTGGGGTTTAGGGTTTTGTCGATGTTCAAAAAATTGTAGTGTGTTCAATTTTTTCTATGTATGTTACAATGTGTTGTGTTGGGCTTTTATGATCTTTGTTAAAAAAAAAGGTTAAAGCTCTTTAATCTTTGGCTTGGATTTTTTGGATTTCAAGTGAGTAACAAAAAGAAGGCACTTCGTTAACTAGTGTAGCAATAGTGTGGAGCATCTACTTGCGGCACCATGTTGACAACAAATGAGAAGGCGTATAGACCCTCCATTCACCTCATGTGCTTGATGTAAACGCTTGCAAATTGAATGCAAATTGAAATGGGAAAAAGCTTTTAAAAACCATGCCCATTGATCACAACAAATTTTTTTTTCACTTATAAAAATTTCCCATTTTTTATGTAGTTGAAACATGTTCAAAGTTTGGCTTTTGATTTCAAATTTTACATTTACTCAAAACTTTAATATTTTGGGTTAAATCAATTGCATGTTAACTATAAATCACATGTTTTAAATCTTTTAAATTTCAACATTTTGTTTCATAGGAAAATAATAACATGTATTGGTTTGTTATTCTTGGTTAGTGTGTTTTTTCAATTTGTTTTTTTTTATAGTGTCACCAACAAACATCCCAAGAGTGATCTAGTAATAAATGACAACCTTTTCTTAGAACTTGTCAAAAAAACACCATTTAATAATTTGACTACCTATAATAGCCATGAATATAATCAAGCTACATTGATCCAAAATAGTTACTTCTTTGATGATTGTTTTTCAAAAACCAAGGAATTTTGCAATGAAATATTTTTTTGGCTAAATTTATTTTGGAACAATGTGAAATTTCACACAAAAGAAATGTTGGTCTTGGTGTATTTTGAACTATTAAACCACGCTTTTTATCCATAAATCCTTAATGCATTTGATTTTGATTAATTTTCATAATGTTCATAATTACAAAAAATGGTAACACTAAATTTAACGTGACAATAATTTTTTGGTTTGTATTGAAAGCAAAAATTAAAATAAGTTAATATGAAATGTCATTATATTTATACTTTTAAAGCCAAATTATTGACAAATTTTTATACTTTCGATTTAATAACATGTTAAATAAAAATTAAAAATGTATTAAAAATTATTGATTAAACCATGTATAATAACATCGAAATATTCAAATTTCAAAATTTTTATTTTAAAAATATTTTAATGGACATATTTTCATCAAAATTAAAAACATATTCAATTCAACATTGAAAATGAAATATCTATCGAAGTTGAAAAATCTCAATTATTATTATTTTTATGTTTATGAAATTAATTAGAGTTAATAAATTTGTAATAAACATCAAATTAATTAATATTTACGGGGAAGTGGTATGTGGCAATCTTTTAATGTCACCTCTACACATGATTAGTTGTAGTTTTTTTTTTCTTTCCAATTTTGTGATGTAGCCACATTTGCAACCATTCATAGGATGTTTAGCCAATTTTGGCTACATGACATGTAGCAAGCTTAATTTAATATTTAAAGAAATTCTTCTACTTTTTAACTACATGGAAGACTATAGAATCTAAATGTGGTGAATTTAACTTTTGTTTTTTACTTTTTTCATGAAAAACCCCTTTGAAAGGGTTACAATCCATTTATAGATCTTGCATTAGTGCAAAACTTCACAAAATTATTTTTTATTGTTTTAGGGTGGGCACTTTGTTTTGCCTCTTTTAATCACCCTTTCTTCGGAATGAATGAATTAATTTTTTAAAAAAATCAATAAAATATATTTCACCCTTCAACTTTGGTTTTTTTTATAATTAGTGAAGACTCTATTTATATAATATTTCCAAAGTTTCTTAAGCCTTTAAACCACTATGATTATTGTTAAGCAAAAGTCTCCAAAAGACATCCAAAATGGCTTGTCAACTTAATAAACATTCATAAATTCAAATATCCTTAATAAAAATTAAGGTTGGTGGGGCATTTTGGTTTGGAGATGACCTAAGTTTTGTCAACAACAAAAACACACCCAAACAACAAAAAGGATAATGAAAGATGGGAACGATAGGAAAAAACGATAATTTTAACATAAATAATAACAAATAATTTAGCAAGGGTGTTAGAAAGATATGCTAGAAACACTAAGGGTATTATTAGGTTGGAGATGAAAAAAAGTTATTTTTGAACAATAGGAGGCACCAAGAAATTAAAGGTTGAAGGACTTGAATACAATGTTAGAGAACACCAAAGGCACCAAAAAATCCATAGGAAACATTGTAAACACTAGGGTCAAAAATATTTTATATTTTATATTATATTTATTTTCAATTGGGGGTTGTTAGTAAGCATTGGAGGAAAAATATTGGAAGACATTAGAAAGACCCAATTTTTTTTTGAAGGCAACAAAAGACACCAAAGAAAAAAAAAAAAAAAAAAACAAAAAAAAAAAAAAAAAAAAAAAAAACTCGTGAATGCCATAAATTTTAAGGTTTCAATAATCAAAAATTAAATCTCATATTCTAAAATTAATGGAAGTGAAAATTTTTTAATGAACAATCTATATGATCCTAGATTATTAAGGTATGAAAAATTAATTAAAAATTAAATAAAATTCAAATATGTTAATATTTTGACCTTATGTCAATTGATTGATCGTCATTGGTAGTGCAAAGCATGAAGAAGCCCAAGTGTATATAGATAGATGGTTAAACAAGGTGTGTGTCACACTATGGCCTTGCCATTCACATTAAAAAGTATCCTAAGGCAAAAGAAGAATTATGGAAACTCAAATATTCCACCATGCAAAAATATAATCTTTAAAAAAAAAAATCCTCTAAAAAAAATCAAAATCCTTCAAGAAATCATAACTCTATAACTAATCTCAAGTTCCAACACAAGCCAAAATATCGGCTTTCAAAAATCCTCATATAAAAATAGACCTATTATTATTACCTAGGGGCCTATAAAAATCCCTTAAGCTACTACACTCTATAATGAATCTAAACACAATATCCTTGCCTTTCTACACAAGGGGCATTATAGTTGATGCAAAGGATTACTAAATGGGTTGTTTGTAGTTAGTAGGTAGGTATTAAAAAAACAAGGCTAAGTACACTAATATCATGCAAAAAATATATATCCTTTTTTTTAATAATGAAATTCATTCATTCATTCCACAACAAACATTATACACAATACCTATTACAATACAAACATATTGTATAGATGAATGTCATTCAAGAATGTATGAATGACATTCATTTCATTTGGATGTCATTCATTTATTCATGGATGAATTGATCCTTCTATCATTGATGAATTGCATCCAACTAAAAGGATATAAAGAATATGCATGCATATCATGCAAAATTCATTAAAAATTAACAATATCGATCCAAACAACGTAGTCTTGGGCAATCTTGACAATTCCAAATTTTTGGAGGTTTTCATCTTACTACCATTCTTCAATGATGGAAAAATTTCCTGGGTAAATAAAAGGCATCCATATGAGGTGGATGAAAAAAAAAAAACTAACAAAAAAAGGCTTTGGATGAGGAAGAAACGAATGATAAAAAATAGATTTTTAATCATTTTGAAAGTAGTTCAAACCAATTTTAAGCCCAAAAAATTATGCTTCTTTGTTTTATAATTAAAACCATGCAATGAAACAACATGTTTAATGATATATAATTATGATCTCTTCAATATGGATGGATTTAATTTCAATCACATAAATGAATGTAATATGAATGGAACAAATGAATGGTGTTTATAATTATGGATGAATTTCATTCATTAGCATTCATCCACATTTGTGAACATTCATCCATGTCCAACTACATTTGAATTCACATCCATCATTAACTAATATATATATATATATATACATGAAAAATATATACATGTTTTCTATATACATTCTCTTCAAAAAAATGTTATAATTATTCTTGTATTTTTCATTCCTTAGAACAAGAAGAGCTAGTGGGTTGTTAGTAGGTAGGTAGGTAGGTAAGTAGATAGGTAGGTAGATAGGTAGGTAGTAAAAAATCAGCAACTGAGAGGCACCCACAAGCACAGAGTGTTGGTTCATCAAGATGATGAGAAGAGAGAGAGGGAGCACAAACAAACCAACCAACCAACCAACCAGAAAACCAAATGGAAAATTGCGACTACAATCAATCTCATCACCATCATCAAGTGTTGTTGCAGAGAAGAGAAGAGAAGAGAAGAGAGATGAATTTTTTTCTTAAAACAAAAAATTTCTTACCTGAGTTTTGTCAGAGAGAATGAATGCTCAAATGGGTTTTGCAAAAATCTTGCACCCGGATTGCTCAAAATTTTTCAAAAAGAAACCCATTTCTATCCCATGAGCAGCCATGAGCACCACCATTTGATTTCTTTCTTCTTCACCCTGTTGCTGTGGATTGCACTCATGGGTCTTCTGTTTGCTTATGTGGAGATGATGATGATGATGATGATGATGATGCTCTGTGTGTGCTTGCTGCCCTGAGAGACTGATTTGGAAGCGAGGGGGAACTAAACTGCAGCTGCAAATCCATGGAAACAAAAGTGGTATCAAAAGTAGTTTGATCATGTGGGCTCCACATAGTTTCCAGCCACAGCTTTCTTCCCCAACTGCCAAACCTTTCTCTTCTTCTTCTTCTTCTTCTTCTTCTTCTTTTACTGTCCAAGGAAGGATTGTCCTATCCACAGTAGTCTTCTTCCCAGCTGCTCTGCTTGCAATCTTCTTCCCAACTTCCGGCAACACCTGCAGCAGCAGTAAGGATTTGGAGGAAGAAATCTAGCACAAGATGGCACTATCCACGATGAGTAGTAGCAGCTGCTTCCTTGCAAGTAGAGATTGCCCGCCACCCTCTCTCTCTCTCTCTCTCTCTGTGCCTGCTTCTGAATCTGTTTCTTTTTTCCTGATCAGATTGTTGGTTTTGAAATTGGGTTTGGAATTTTGTTTTGTGGGGTGGTCTGGTAGGGAAGATGGAGTCCACAGCTCATGGGCCGGTGATATCTACAAGATCAAGCTCCTCCAGTTTCTTCTCGGGGAATGCAGCAGCAGGGAGTATGCAGGAAAGCTTGAAGAATGCAGCAGCAGCAAGTAGCCATATTGTGCAGAGGGTAACGACAACAACAACAACACACACACGGAAGAAGATAGTGATGATGACCTCGGAGTTTGAGAAGACAAATCCTTATGCTGAGGAGCTCAAGCAAACTGCAGCTTTCATCTCTCAACCTGGCAAAGGAATTCTAGCATCAGATGAGAGCAATGCTACCACTGGCAAAAGGTGAGAGAAAGCTCCTCAGGAACTGCAAAACTTGCAAAGCAGCTTCTGTCTGTCAGCAAATAGGTACCATGCCAATCTTCTTGTTCTTGTTCTTGTTCCTCCTCCTCTTCTTCTTCTTCTGTGTCTGTCCGTTTTTCTGTCTGTTTGTTTGAATTGGTGATGGGTTTTGCAGGTTGGCCACGGTGGGTCTGGACAACACAGTGGAAAATAGGCAAGCATGGCGAGAGCTGCTCTACTCTGCTCCAGGTCTTGGCAATGTAATGTATAATACCTTGAACATAACCTGCAAAAATTTGCTCTGCTCCATCTCTTTGTGAAGATTTTTTCCTCCAAATCCTTGCTGCTGCATCTCTTTGTGAAGATTTCTTCCTTAAAATCCTTGCTGCTGCATCTGGTTGCAAAGATTTTCTTGCTCCAGGTCCTTGCAGAATATTCTCTTTGTCTTTGTGATTTTTTCTTCCTCCAAATCCTTCTTGCATCATCTCTTTGTGATCTCTTCCTCAGTTTAATCCGTGCTGCATGTGTTTGAAAGAAGTTGCGACTGAATTTCAGTTTCATGTGTGTGGGATGTGTAAATTCCACCACCCACCATCAATCTTTCCTGACCAGAAGAAGAAGAAGTGGAACACAAGTATAGTTTAAGCAAATCACTTTGGAATTACAGAAATTCACAAGACTTGAAATTATCCTGGTTGTGTATTCTTTTCTTTCTTTTTATTGCCATTGGATTATTGAAATCCATTGACATCTGTGTAACTTCTTTTGGGTCTTTTCTTCTTTCTTTTGGGTGGCAGTACATAAGTGGCACCATCATGTTTGATGAGACGTTGTTCCAGTCATCTCGAGCAGGAGTTCCATTCGTGGAGGTGTTGAAGCAACAGGGAATTCTTCCAGGAATCAAAGTTGATACTGGCCTGCAGCCAATTGATGGCACAGATGGGGAGACTGCCACACAGGGCTTGGATGGTCTTGCTGATCGCTGCAAAAGGTACAGAACCCAGACACTTATATCTATTCTGTTGTGGAAAATTAGGGTGAATTCATGCTAAAATGAGCCATTGCCAACTCCTTTCTGCTTTGCTTAAAAGTAGTGGATTAGCTAGTGAACATGACATGACAGAACTGGGTTGCCTAAGTTACCCTGTTTTGAAACTCTTTATCATCTCAGAAACAATCTCAGAAGAATGAATCACCAGCTCCAGCTACCCAAAAATTGACCCAAAAGATTTTTTCTTTGTTTTGTATGTGGCTTCATGATCCATGGGTGGTCCTTCTCTGTTTGCTTGCAATTCAGGTATTATCAGCAAGGAGCTCGGTTTGCAAAATGGCGTGCAGTCATCAAAGTTGATTCAGAGAAACATCCATCGACAACAGCTATACTGGAGAATGCACATGGGCTTGCTCGATATGCACAAATTTGTCAAGTAAAAACTTTTTTCAAGTTTACCTGCCATTACCCCATACACCCAATTCTGAAGTTTAGCTACAGATCTGGCCACCAGATGTGAATGGGGCAGTTCCATCACAACTCCAAACTCAAATCTGTTTTCACACAATTCAGTTAATGGTCTTGCCAGAACCCAGCTTAGCTTAAGTCTAACTCAGACTCAACTGGGCAGATCAAACAAAACTCCCAACATCCAATTCTGAGCTCAAAAACCATTGAATTGTTGCTGAATTCCATGTAACAATTCTCCAATTATTGCATTGAAAATTGATAAATAAGGTTGGCATGTAAATTCTCTCACTTTGATGTGCAGGCAAATGGTCTCGTTCCAATTGTTGAGCCTGAAGTAACTCTTGGTCCTGGCGATTACAGGTATGAGCTTCTTGTCAACCATAGATAGAATCCAGGAAACCCAATTGATTTTCAAATTCTATTGAGCTTTTTGCAATTTTTAAGTGAGATTTTCTCCCTGCCACTGCTGTATATTCCATGCTTGGAAATCTTCAGACTTAATTAGTTTTGGTCCTTTATTGTGCAGTATTGAGAGGACTGCATACATTTCAGAAAAGGTCAATTCACATGTCTTCCGATTTCTGAATGAGTACAAGTAAGCTATCAATTTCTCATATCTTTCTCTCTCTCTCTCTGTTTTCAACAAACAATTGTCATAGCCCTTTGAGGGGGGCAAAAAAAAAAAAAAGAAAAAAATTTCCATATTCAAAAAAGTTCAAAGTTCACAAAACAGAAACCATAATCCTGCATATGTGATGAGCACCATCAAGAACAACAACAATGGACATTCTTCTTATGTTCATGGATGGTGATTTTTGTGGGATTCTTGTTTGCACCAGTGTCATTTTGGAGGGCATATTGCTGAAGCCTAACATGATTCTTCCAGGTATAAAAATGGAACCAACCTACTCACTCACTGATGCTCATTTTTAGAGATAAATTTTTGAATCTTCAGTCAAGCCATGCTTCAGAGAAAAAAGTTAGAATTTTTGTATCTAAAGACACACTTATCTGGAACTTGATCTTGTTGTGACAAGAATGAACAAGTCATGTATGTAAGCGAGCAAGCAAGCAGATTGAAAACATAAAGTCTAAGAATGCTGAAGTGCAGTTGTTGGTCACAATGTCGGATTTGTTAACAGGATTGGATGTGCCAACACCACCTCCAGAAGAAGTAGCTCGCTATACTGTTCGCACCATGTTGCGCTCCATTCCAGCTGCTGTTCCTGGTATGATCCATGATCCTCTAGCCAAAAAATTTCTCACTTCTGTAATTTTTCACTAAATGCACATTGACATAGTAAACTATCAGTAATATATTATTCTTGTGTAACAAGGTGGTGGGTGTTTTTTTTGCTCCTGAATTTGTTGAGCTTACTCATTTCACTCTTTTGCATTTTGCGGTTTTTATTTGCACCATCACATGGAAGATGGCATCAGTCAGTAAGTATGTGAAATTAATGCTGTGATGACTCCTGCATGCATGCATGCACCACTTGAAGGAGTGAAATTTTTGGAACAGGTATTCACTTCCTTTCAGGTGGAATGAGTGAGGAAGAAGCAACATTAAACCTTCAAGCTCTCCAAGTAGAATTTCTTTCCCTATACTAAGCATAAATTTCATGATCCAGGCCATACACTCAAATGAGTAGAGCAAAGCTACAAATCCTTCACTGTTGAGCCTTACCCCCAACGAAGTTTGTGCTGCATTTTGCATCCCCTTTTTTCTATTGAGCTTTCTTAGCATTGTGAAATTTCTATCACACAACTATTCTCAAATCCATTTAACACAACAATTTGCTGGGCTGTGAATTTTGGGTTTTTTGGGTGTGCTACTAAATGACAGGCTTATGGACCTAGTCCTTGGTCATTGACATTTTCATACGGCCGTGCTCTGCAGTCCAGCACTCTCAAAATCTGGTCAGGAAAAGTAAGCACCTGAAACACACCCAGTGCCAACCCCCTGTCTGCGTTTCTTTCTTTGTCTTTCTAGCATGAATTGGGCATCAGACTTTTGGGCAGCATAAAATGTGAGCATAATAGACTGCACAAACTTGGTTCACAGATTCAGTAAACGCCAAAAATGAGTTTGAATGTTTTGCAGTCACATTACTCTCAAGATTTTGTTTGTTTGTTTGTTTGGTTCTTTCTTTTCTTTCTTTCTTTACTGGATATATGTGATTGTCATTTGTGTAGGAGGAGAATTGGAAGGCTGCACAGGACAGGCTTGTAGCACTTGCAAAAGCAAACTCAGAGGCACAGGCAAGGGATTCAAACCTTTGTTTTTCTCTCCTCCAAACTCCCTTTCTTGCCCAACAAAAACACCACCATCCTAATCTTACATACCAACAAAAACTGAAATTGCTTAAATGCTAAATCTTCAATCAACTTCACAGGCTTTGCAATCAGCTGCAGTGGTAGTGGATATCTTGTCTCTGTTGATGTTTGTAGCCTGTAATGCACTATGGAATGGTTGAGCCCCTGCCCATTATGTTGGGTAAGGTGCCAGGTTGAGCCCAACATCTCCTAGCTCGCACGGTGCCTTACCCAACATAAATGGGCAACAGTGAGACCCTTCCGTGACATTAAGGTCTGGGACAGCAGATTGAACAAACTCAATATGTTCAACACACATTTCGATCACTATTATGAGTGTATGATCAACACCAGAAGATTATGTCATCTAATGTGGTCAAGAGAATGACATAATCTGCCACAGCAGACCTTACTTGTACTAGAGAATGGGTCATCGACGGCTCATTCTGTCGGGTAAAGAACTAAACCCTCACTGGGTGGGTGAGCTCGCCTTGTGAGGGAGCATCTGGCACCATTAACTGGTGTCAAGGTAGTGCCAATTCTGGCTCCTAGCAAAGTCTGCAGCTATGTTTTGTGAATGTGGATTTCCTTGTAGATTCAATGATGGAAGTCATGGCTTTTGTTTGTGCCTGGATCATTATGCAGCTCGGGAAGTACACAGGCCCACATCCATCACCTGGTGGAGCTCGCATTCTTCAAGCTCTTAGATTGGGTGGAGCTGGCAAATGAGCGAAAAAACCACACTCTTTGTGTAGATCATCATACCACCCTGCAAAAGGTGTGTAAGATTAAATTGGCTTGAAATTGCTATTCATGTTTTCTTCAATAATGTGAAACAACTCGATATTATATTATGTGATTGTGGAGTAAAATTGATTGATTGTCAAATGAGAGAAGTACTTAACAATTAAGTCACTCACTTAACAATTCATACGTAGGTATAGGTGAAGGACCCAACTTTAGAACCTTGCAAGATTTGAGGTACCTGTCAGGAGGCCCGGCCGGCAGTAGTAGGCCAAAGCACTAGGCCTACTACTGGAAGGTATCAACTATCAACCCTCTTGAAAGATAGGTCCTTCTCCTACTTAAGAAACATGTGAGATTGTGTTGACACCTTGGTTGGGACCTTTACTATGAAATTGGTAAGGACCTGTACAACTTTGCCTGGAACCTTTTAGTTGTATAATAACCCAATAATAATATTTATTTATTTATTTAGTTTTTGCCAAATTTCAACCTGGAAAATATGATTTCAACCTATACCAAAGGAATGTTTTATGGAAAATTTCCAAAATAGCCAGATTTCAATGAGAATTTCCAGTAGGTGGGCCAAGAATATAGAAGATTTTTTTTTTTTTAACTTTTTTTTTTTTTTGGAAAAACCTTTGCAAGATCTGGTTTATAGTCAAGTTTCACTTAAACTTTGGCTATCTATGGCACAAAATTGAATGAATTTGATCCCCATGTGTTTCCCCAAGGTGTTCTCGTCAAGTGCTTGGGGTGGGGTTGGTATTTCCCTGGTTCCCAATGTGTTCCCAGTATGTTCCCTTTAAGTTCTCAATGGGTTCCCATCCGATTCGGGGTGTGGGGTTGGTATTTCCCTGGTTCCCAATGTGTTCTCACTATGTTCCTTTTAAGTTCTCAATGGGTTCCCATCCGATTGGGGGTGTGGGGTTGGTATTTCCCTGGTTCCCAATGTGTTCTCACTATGTTCCCTTTAAGTTCTCAATGGGTTCCCATATGGATTTCACCATGCCCCGAAGTTCCCAATGTTTTCCCCAACATGTTCTCCATAGCACTGCACTTATATCGGATATGCTTTGGCAAATGTTGTCCTCCTTTCATGTATAAAGGTGGGCCAAAGGGGAATGAACTTTATATTTCAAAATAGAACCTTTTTATTTTGGAGAGCCTCCATAGTTTTTTTTTTTTTTTTTTTTCCAAGTGATGGGCCAATCAAATTGGCTCATTGCAAAAGAAAAAGAAAAAAATTGAACTTGGGAGGTACCTCATCTAATTAATAGGAGAGGCGAATAGGTAGGGTGTTCGTAAGAAGGACTATGAGTCAAGGCCAAAAATAGTGGCAGCCAATTTTAGGAATAGAATTTCCATGCAATCAATGAGAGAAGTCGAGTCATAGGAGAGAGAGGTATGGGTATAAGGCTGATAGTTGCCTGGTTGTACAGGTAATAATGATATAATAAGAGCATCATGTCCACCAATGCTCAGTATGTGTCCCTCCAAACATGTTTCTTACATCCAAGTTTTCGTTACTAGCCTAGCCTACCCCACCCCATCCATAAAATTGAAATTAGCAGGTGGGAGAATTACTAATAGCAAACCACTTGGACCAATCAAACTATCTACCCAATCAGAAACAGGAAGCAGCAGTCCAGAATTACGATTTTTGATTTGACAGTGTTTACCCTTATTACCCTAAGGTCAGTTTTCGTCATTAAATAATCCTCAAAATAGTGAAACGAATTTTTGTGAAAAAATATGAAGTAGTTTACATGTTGAAAATCATCATAATTATGATAAGTTGACACTCTAAATAAATTTCATTACTCATATGACAAATAGCCTATAATAAATAATAGATCATGGAAAATATAGTAATTTCAAATTTAAAAAAAGAATTAAATTTTTTTTGGAAAAAATTAATAATTATTCATTTTGTCAATGTGGAAACTAACTCTAAGTGGGGCTCCTCCATGATGCTCAATATAATTTGACATATACCTATTTATTAGGTAGATACTAGATTTTTAAAAATTGTAAATTTTTTTTGGGGTTGACCTATATGGTTTTATTAGGGTTAGATAGTTTTTTCCTCTAGGTCTTTCATGGTGTTTCATGGTGTCTTGAAACTCGCCAAACGTCACTTTACTTTCTCCCACAAATAATTGATAGTTGGTGCCGCCCGGCTGTCCTGAAAATACAGGCAAGTCCTGTAGGTTTCTGGCCTATAAATACCGCGCCATGGCTTTGCGTCTCTAGCCATTGCATCACTAGTCTACCTGAGGTTTTAGGGCTGAGTTTGCTTGCTACGTGGATTTTGTGCGGAACTTGATTCTTCCTCGACGACGCTAGTGTCTCTTAGAACTGGTTGTTGTGTCTTCAGAGACTCTAGGAAGCTATGGGTTCAAGAGCTGGAGCTGCTGCTTCTGCTGCTGCTGCGCAGAAGACGGTAGTGCTCGTCACTGGAGCAGGACAAAAAGCACAGATTGATGTCGCGGAGCTTTGCGTACAAGCGGTGCTTCTCAAGGAAGCTCAGAACAAGGCCTTCGACGTCGCTTCGAAGCCGGAAGGCCAAAATGGAAGTGTTCCTACAACTGATTGCCTCGCACTCTTTGCGAACGTGATCTCCAAATTCTAAGCTCTGGAGGAGATTATAGGCTTTTGTAATTGGCTCAATCTCTCCAATTACAGAATCTCTCTCTCTCATTGCTGTAATCTCTCACAAGGAGACTTGACATTATTACATACAGAACAATTATGTGTGTAGTTTTCATTTGGTCCCTCATTTTGAGAAATAATCCACCACATTTTGTTCCCACATTTGTGAGGAATGTTCACTCACTAGCAGCAGGATTTTCTCCTCTTTTTTTTTCTTTTTTTTTCTTTTTTTCAAAATTTTTAACCTATAAAAATTTTGGTGAAAAATAATGTTCACTCACCAGCAGCAGGATTTTCTCTCTTTTTTTTTCTTCCCTTTTTTTTTTTTTTTTTTTTTTTCTTTTTGGGTTTGGTTTTGGTTCCACTTCTTCCTAGTAAACCATATAGATAAACCTAAAAAATTTGTACTACAAAAAAAAAATTTAAGTCCATTTTGCACAATTTTGAACATCCAAATTTTTTTTTTGCTAAAGAGTTTTGTTATGACTTGTTTGTATATACCCTTCATTTTTTTTGCACGTTTTTCACACCAAGTTTTTTTGCTGAGAGGTGGTTGGTTGCATATCCCCAAAAAGAAAAAGGGAAGTGAAAAGGGCGGGGGGGGGGGGAAGAGAAAAGGCGCCTCCTTTCTTTCTGCACCAGGGTTTTTCTTTTTGTCAATTATGTGATAAGCCAAACTGGCGAGCACCCAGAAGAAGATTTAGTCAAATTTGGCTATAAACTAATTGTGAATTTTTATTAAAAAAAAAGTAAGAATGGGTTTTTCTTTTTAAAAAATTTTTGGCTACTTGCTGGAAACCTTTTTGTAGAAATATGGCGATTGTACAAAATTTTCTATTCAAAATATGGCGAATTAGGGACCATTTTTTTCACCCAAAAAAAGGCGAAAATTCGCCCCCACTCCCCCCCCCCCAAAAAAACCTCTGTTCTGCACCGTTGTTGTTATTCATTGATGGGTAGTTTCGTGCCGTTTCCATCGTTGGATTATGAATCCGACGGCTCCTGTTCCGCCTCACGTTACCAAGGCAAGCGCGGAGAGAGACGCGCACACCCGACCGCGCGCGCGCGCGCGCACAAACACACACACACACACACCGCCGCGCTTTGCGCCGCACCTGCGTATCTCTGAGCTCGTTTCTCGCTGGTTTCTTCCAAGTCGCACGCCGCTCTTCGATCGCCTATGCATCCCTGACGAAGTCTGTTATCTGGGAACCCTTTTTTCGCTTCTTGGGGTGCTGATCTGAGAAACTTGTTTGTATTTACGTCAAATTACTTTCTTCTGTCGTTTTGAGGTCAGAACTAGCTTCGGCTGCTGCTGCTGCTATGGCGCACGCTTGTCTTTTGCAGGGAGGGATCTGGAGTGAAGTGGACTGGAGTGGTGATCTTCTTGCTTAATTGAAGGGCGTTTTGTTTGTTTGTTTGTTTTCTTTTTCTTTTTCCCCTGGGTTGCTGAAGAGGGCATGCGTGGAGGTGCGGTTGTAGAGTGAGACGCGAAAAGTTTTGGAAGAGATGGGTACTCATAGCCCAGCACCCAGTTGCTTGTGGGCTTGATGGGTGCTGCTCTTCAGTGGTGGTACTTACTCACATGTGGATGGTGCAAGTCTGGTCTGATTGCAACAAGTGTGTTGGTGTAAGAAGAGGGTAGCAAGTGTTCATGGAGCGCACAGGTCAGGGGCACACATGTAAGTGTGCATGTGGGTATGTGAGCATGGTGAAGAAGGATGCAGGCCCAGTTGCAGTACAGATCCGGTTCCGATCGCCCAGTTACATGGTATTGGGAAGGAGGGATTTGGAGGATTAGGGCTTAGGGTTTGAGGGGTGGGTGGGGTGGGTGGGGTGCAAACGAGAGACACAGAAACAGAGACAGAGACCAAGAGCAGGGGACAGAGTTTAGACAGGAAGAAATGGAGGAAACTTTGCTCACCACTTTGTCCATGGATACGTTTGCACCACATGAGTCGTCACAGCAGCAGCAGCAGCAAACGGGGCTGGGAGGAGGAGGACCGCCTGACATCAACTTGCCTTTGTCTGTGGAAATTAGTCCCTTGGACTCATGGGGTTCCAAACCCTCGGATTTGCTAGATGTGGGTTTGCTCCCTTCCCAGCAGAATCAGGATCTGGGGAGCTTGACATCTTCATACAAGGGAAAGCGATGGGTGCGGCGAGGGGATGCCATTTGGGGGGCATGGTTTTTCTTCAACCATTACTTCAGACCTGCACTGTCTGACAAGTGCCAGAACAAGCTGAACAGAGATGGGTTGCTTCTTGGCCCACTAGACAAGTCGGATTTGCGGCTGGATCTTTTCCTGGTTCAGCATGACATGGAGAATATGTACATGTGGGCTTTCAAGGAGAGGCCAGAGAATGCACTTGGTAAGATGCAGCTTCGCAGTTACATGAATGGCCATGCACGGTTCGGGGAACCCCAATTTCCATTTAGTGTAGATAAGGGATTTGCAAGGTCACACCGAATGCAGAGGAAGCATTACAGAGGCTTGTCAAACCCACAGTGTGTTCATGGCATTGAGGTCATACGTTCTCCAGATCTGTCAAATGTGTCTGACGATGACAAACGGCGGTGGATGCAATTGACTGGTCGCGATTTGAACTTCTTGATACCACCTGATGCAGAGGCTTTCTCAGAGTGGCGAAATCTTCCAAGCACTGACTTTGATTCAGAACGGATGAGCTTGTCTTCTCCCAGCAAACCTCCGAATGGGACTGTCAAGAAGCACACATCTTCCAAGTTTGCTCAAATGAATGGGGAGACTTTGAACCTGACATGCGAATTGCCAAGCCCAGCAAGCAGTGACAGTCTTAGTTTGAATCCTGGAGGCAAGAAAAAGAAATCCCGACCTCTTCTACATACCGGACTCTTGCCATGTAGTAACGAAGTCGAATCTTGTGTTCCAATTGTGAACTCTGCAGGAATGGAGATGCAGTCAGGAGGCATGATGGTGGCACACAGTTCTCAGCCATGGTGGCTTCCCCATTTCTCAGGGGTGATGACAGAAGCTTGCGGACCTGTAACAGGTGCTAAGAGCATTTACGAGGATGACAAAGGATATCTGATCATGGTGAGCTTGCCTTTCACAGATATGCAGAGGCTGCGTGTGTCATGGCGCAACACAGTGACACATGGTGTGGTCAAGATTCATTGTATCAGTACTGCTCGGACTCCATGTGTAACTAGGGGTGATAGGACCTTCAAACTTACTGATGCGAACCCAGAACACTGCCCTCCCGGTGAATTTGTGCGGGAGATTGGGTTGGCAACCAGGATTCCAGAAAATGCTGAATTGAAAGCTTTCTATGCAGAGGCATGTGCAGGTCTGGAGATCATGGTTCCCAAGCATCGTGGGTTTTCAGAGGAGAGAGAAGTGCGGGTGTTTCTACCTCCTCAATTGGGTCAAACTGAGGCGCTCTTACTCTAGGTACTATGGTCACAGTGCAGGCAAGTAGCAACAAAGTCATGTCTTTTGTATTATAATACACTTGTAGATTACCATTCATGACAAATTCGCTCTCCCTTGTCTTCAATTTGCCCACTGTATATAATTTCTCCAAGCAGCTAGTCTTGTGAGAGCAAGCATGCAATTGGTGAATTGCATATGCCTATGTGGATTATTATGCAACCATTGCAAGCAATATTTGTTCAACTCCATAACTGTTGAACCAAGTGGTGGGGCTGATTACGGGCTCCACATATATTCTTTACCCTTGGTTTGGACCTCACATTAAGGGAAGTTAAATGAAGGCCACAGATGCTTATTATCAGGTGACATGTTTCTTTCTTTCTTGGAATTCTCCACTTTATCATTGGCTTGAGGTGATGTGCAAATGGCACTGGTATTATCTTTTACAATTCTCTCCTGTTATTTTTGCAGCTGTAGATGGAATAGTGATCTTTTGTTTGATGTTAGTGCCTCTTGACATGGTTGTGATTCCCAAAGTTTTGGGTTTTTTTCACAACCAGTTTCAATGTCAGCAGATTTTGCTTTTTGTATGGTTCCTTTAAGGCTGTTATAGAAAACCTGGGTTGTCGTGTTTGGAAGATTGCCATTCTGCGGACATACCCATGATCTGCCTGTACAGTTTTGCTGTTCCAGTGTATTTGTGGGACTGTCTGCAACACTCTGTCACCATTGAGGTTAGTTCCTTCCACCTTTGTTGAACAGGATGGGTGCTTGTTTTTCTTTTGATGAGGTGTAACATTTGTACACAACTTTGAACCAGGAGTATGGGCTGAATTTCATTAGAAGGATTTTCCTCTGATTCGTGTGCATGTTGTTAATGTGCACAGTAATTCCAGAAGGCAGGATAATGGTTGTCTCTTCCACAGATGCTGTTTTGTAAGTACATTTGTCTGTGCACCCCTTTTGGTGGTAGTCATAATTCAAAATCTTCATTTCAAACCATGTTCTGACCATGTGACAAATGGGTTTACAATTTGTGAAGTTCAAGTTTCAATTTAGGGTTGACAATTTTTAATGGTACAAGAATTGAAGTTTGACACATTTGGAGATTTAGATGGTGAGAAGGAATTGACATTGGAAACATCTAGATAAATGTGTCATAAAACATGTATAGTATTCAGTTCAAAGTTCTAGCCTATTATCTACTTGTGTTAGGTCATATCTCATTTCAAGACTATGGGAAGCTAAGGGAAAGCTCAGGGCTTTCAAGTAAGTGGCATCTCTTAGCAATACTTGCATAAAGTCATAATTGAATTCCCTGGCATGGTCTCAACCCAGAATTGATGGCCAAAAAATTTCTTCAAGATCAGATTTTCCAATGCCACAGCAACATAAAATAACTCTCATATGTTCAGAGAAATTTCCATACTCATGACCAAAGGTAACCACAACCTATCTTTCTCTCAGGTCAAAGAAAAGTATCATATGGGACTATAGAACATAAAGAAACCAACTTAGAACAGAAGCACTTGTTATAAACTTTAAAACTAGCAGTATGGTCAGTAGCAACAGATTCTCAATTATTCAATGGTGATCATGACTGATGCACAGTCCTTTTGTTAAATGCAATCTCAACAGTAAGCTTCTAAGGTGGAAGACTATAACTGTTGATTCAATGACACCCTAAATGGTGCCTGTAACCTCGTTCAACATCTGCTCACTCCCACAAACACAAAGAAAAACCATCCCTGTTTTTCTAAAACCTACCTGCAGCAATTTGACAAGGCTTCCAGGCAAACCTTAAAACAACATTGACTTTAGATCACTACCAGTGGGGCACATATAATTAGACTAATTGCTGGCAGATGTAAGATCTTACTCAAGAACTCAAAACTGCACAAACTCTACCCCAAGGATGTTATATCTAGAATGATGAATGTCCACTAAAATGCGGGCGCTTACTAAAATGCGGGCGCTTACGAAAGTTGTTTGCCCATTCTGGCCAATTGGAACTCCATTATTGTGAACTGAAGACTAATGGTATCCAAGTTGCCATGTGCCAAACTCAACTTTCATATCCTATTATGCAACATTCAAACAACAAACCTCCGAAGGCATGCCAATGGAGATTTTCAGCTCTCTTACCATACAACACGTAACTTGACAGGAATCCTGCCACACTAAAGCATAGTTTCAGTGCCTCAAAAGACCCTTTCAGGTGAAGGCCAAGTAGCTGAAGCCAACAATCAAACACATTTACATAGTGCACCACCTTGCAGTAGACAAATATCAAATTCCCTGTCTCAGATGACACAAACACACACAAACCATAAAGCACAAAACAAGTGGACTACTGAATCTACTGCAGTTATCAACCTGCTATCCATTTCACAGAATAGGATCAGATCCTTGCATAGTGAGGCTACTTGTCGCCAAAAGAAACAAATGATTGGGCTTCTTAAAAGTGTGAGAGGAATGGTACACAAGTGTACATCACTAAGCTCCTACTCATGATCATGGCACTAACAACAATTTGTGAACAGCAAATGCTGACTAAATTTAAACGTGCATCTCTGTTTACACCAGTTGGTTCCTTGGAGGAACAAGATATAGCAGCAAAACTACACAGTAATGCAACAAGGGTATCAAACTCTCACTCCCCATACATCTCTGAATTTACACCTATCCAGAGTACATGCATTCAAAGACACTGGGCCAACTCAACTTATATCATACCTAAAAACTCTACTCCAAGATTTTAGAGATGACACCAGCACCAACTGTCCTGCCACCCTCTCGAATGGCAAACCTCATCTTGGGTTCACAAGCTACAGGCATAATAAGGTTGATCTCTAAATTCACTCTGTCTCCTGGGACCACCATCTTTGTCTCTTCACCCTTATCATTCTGAATTTTTGCTACTGATCCTGTGACATCTGTGGTCCGCAAATAAAACTGGGGCTTGTAGCCAGTGAAAAACGGTGAGTGCCGCCCACCTTCCTCCTTCTTTAGGACATAGACTGAAGCCTCAAACTTCGTGTGCCCCTTGATGGTGCCAGGCTTTGAGAGCACCATACCTCTTTGAATATCAATCTTCTGGATACCTCGCAGCAAGAGACCCACATTGTCTCCAGCCTGGGCCTCATCAAGGAGCTTCTGAAACATTTCCAGACCTGTTACAGTGGTAGTCCTGGTGTCCTTCAAGCCAACAATTTCTACAGTTTCCCCCATCTTCACCACACCCCTTTCCACACGTCCTGTGGCCACAGTCCCTCGTCCTGTAATGGAGAACACATCCTCAATAGCCATGAGGAATGGCAATTCAACTTGCCGCTGGGGAACGGGTATGTAGGTGTCCACCTCATTCATCAATTCGTAAATCTTGTCAACCCATTTGTCCTCACCCTTCTTGATTTTAGGGTTAGCCATCAGAGCTTCCAGAGCTTTCAAAGCAGAGCCTGCCACAATGGGCACATCATCACCGGGGAACTCATATGAGCTCAAAAGCTCCCGAACTTCTAGCACCACAAGCTCCAAGAGCTCCTCATCGTCAACCTATGCCAATTTTGGAAATGTCAATGCCAAATCTTCAATGCAAAACCCTAGGTCTTAAAATTGACGTCAATGCTGATTACTGCTTTGAGGTACACAATTGCAGTAGGGAAGAGACATGCTATCCAGAGACAACAAGGCACTGAAATATGCAGCACGGCTATGGAACACAAGGAGCCAATTGCACAAGCATGAAACTACAAAGCACATTAGAGAAGACCAGACACAACATACCATATCCTGCTTATTGAGAAACACCACCATGTTGGGCACACCGACTTGTTTGGCGAGCAAGATATGCTCCTTAGTCTGGGGCATGGGACCATCAGCACCAGAAACCACGAGAATAGCGCCGTCCATCTGCGCGGCTCCCGTGATCATGTTCTTGACGTAATCGGCATGACCGGGACAATCCACATGAGCATAGTGCCGACTCTCGGTCTCATACTCAACGGTAGCCGTATTGATGGTGATACCACGAGCCCGCTCCTCAGGTGCAGCGTCAATCTCGTCGTACTTCTTAGCCACACTGCCTCCCACAGACGCCAAAGCCATGGTAAGCGCTGCCGTGAGAGTAGTCTTCCCATGGTCGACGTGTCCTATGGTCCCGATATTCACATGCGGCTTCTTCCGCTCAAACTTCTCGCGCGCGGCACGCACAACGAGCGAGCCACCCCTCCTCCTCCTCCCCTCCACCCTAGAAGACGACGACACCCGAATCCCCGCCACAAACGCGCCTTGTCCGAAAGCGGCGGCAGAACTGAGCCAACTAGAAGAGGAAACTCCCGGCAGAGGACCACTTCCCGCTCGTCCATCACTTGCAACTTTGCAACCCGAGGAGCAGACGTCATCAGAGGAACACAAACTTCCAGAGACAACGGGACTACAGACAGCCACTCGACTAAGGCCAGCGCAGTAAGCCATGACTGCTGCTGAGCTTTCCGCAAAACTCCCTCCCTAATCTCCTGGTTCTTCCCCCGCCGCCACTCCAAGAACACTAGCTGACGACAATGCCCGCGCACGGTCGCAAAGGTGTCTGCGTCCGCGAGCGAAAGCACAGTGCAAATGGAAATGTACGTGCGCGCGCGAGCACTAATGTGGCGAGGCTTGGGCCACTCATAGCCGGACTGAGTTTTGAACCCTTCGATTTGAGATAAGGTAAGTGCACACAACAAGCGCACCCACTATCTCCCCCAAAAACCCAACCTACTTAGATATTACAGTTATCCGTAAAGTAAGGCAAACACAGCATCAGAACCCTGAGTTTGGTCATAAAAGGGTGAGATTTTAAAAGAACCTGAAAAAAGTAGACTAACATTCAACTTGAATTTGTACTCAGAAAACCATCAATTTTGGTGATAAACTGAGTTTCATCATGTCTTTCTTTTTAACATTCAACCTGGGTTGAAACTCAAAACCATCAATTTTGGTGATAAACTGAGTTTAATCCTGTCTTTCTTTTTAACACTCAACGTGGGTTGAAACTCAGAAAACCCTCAATTTTGGTGATAAACTGAGTTTCATCCTCTTTCTTTTTTCTTGAGCGCCTCCACTGCTGCCCCTACATATATTTTCACCTGTAATTTTTCCTGAGCTCTTACCTGTACAGTTACTATAATTACTCTCAAACCTTGTGCTACATATATATTTAATGCTCATACCTATACAACTACTATAATTACTCTCAAACCTTGTGTGTTAAATGTTGAATTTCAGCATTTCATACTGAGATTTATTAAAATTTCCTTATTTTGCCGATACCACTGAAAGAGGGGATAGGGGGTGAAAGGAGGCCCAAAGACCGGGCGAATTAATACTAAAGTGACTTTGCCGATACCACTGAAAGAGGGGATAGAGGGTGAAAGGAGGCCCAAAGACCGGGCGAATTAATACTAAAGTGACTTTGCCGATACCACTGAAAGAGGGGATAGGGGGTGAAAGGAGGCCCAAAGACCGGGCGAATTAATACTAAAGTGACTTTGCCGATACCGCTGAAAGAGGGGATAGGGGGTGAAAGGAGGCCCAAAGACAGGGCCAATTAGTACTAAGTGACTTTGCCGATACCCCTGAAAGAGGGGATAGGGGGTGAAAGGAGGCCCAAAGACAGGGCAAATTAATACTAAAGTGACTGTACAGATAACTCTAATTAATAATAAAGTTATCCTTAAAGTAATACCCAAACTAATATTCAGTTTGTCCCCACTTTGGTCCTTTAATTATTGTTTCATCCCTCATTTTCACGTACTTTTAAAGTCGCCCCAATTGGCGATCAAAATTTATTCTAAAAGTTGGCTCAATTGGGGACAAAAAATTGCTTTTAAAGTAATTTGGGAGGGCATCTTTGAAGGCCTTCCTTGAAAGATTTGAAGGGCACATTTGAGGGATCCTTATGAACTTTTTTCAAAAGACCTTAATCACAAATCACATTTGTGAAGCTCTTTAAAGTTTATCCTTCCTAGTCTTAATAAAGACTTTTCAAATTAAACAAATCTATTGCATCCATGCATAAGCTTAAACTCTTGTGGGGTTTACGTTGAAAATCTTGTAAATTTTTTAACTTTTCAATATTAACCCCATAATAATTTTGTTGCAATTCACGAAAGAATTTCACAACTAGGTTAAATACATGCAATGGACCCCATGTACTAATGGATGCCCTTACACCACCACCATTGGTAGTTCCACCACTTCCAGTAATTCCACTACCATTAGCACTTCTGCTTACACTTGTTGAACTAATGTTAGGAGTTGTCGTTGCACCATTTGGAGCCATAATTTTCCTAGTAATAAAAACATAATTGAGAGATCAATATAGGCGTCACTCTTTAATCTAAATTTCATGGGCAAGTCCAAATTAATGATAGTCATCTATAGGCGACCTCTCCAAATGTTGAAACAAACTTTTTCATGTCATGAAAGGTGTGAATAGTTGGGGTTACGCATTTGTTGCATATCACACCAACTATCAAACTCTTGGATGAAATCATCCAATTTAATGGTGCGAACCACCCCTAAATATTGACATAGCCTTTTAAAGGTTCCATACATTTTTTCCATGTCCCACAACAATGGTAGGGTGACAAACCTTGGAAAAAAATTACTTTTGAATTTGAAAAATCTCCCTCAAATGATGATAAAGGTGGTGTAGGTGGTCTAAACCACACACTTCACCTGCTAAAACCATTAGTAATAGTGTCCCTGACCCTTGAATCTTGTGTCACTTCCATGATGAACCTTAACCCTGACATGGCTATCCCCCCTAAAATGAAATCACAAAAAGATGATGCACTTGCGATGGTTCAAACTAAATCTACAAGGATGTTGAATTTGTTATGGTTTAATTAGACCCCCAAAACATAAACCTTATAACTAAACCCAAGGTTGTTGCACTTGTATGATTAGAGCACCTACACCCACAAAAACATTTCATAAGGTCAACAAATTAAAGCACATTGTGAACACAACAAGGTGGCTTACTGGTCATCAACTTAATCTCACCACAACAATAAGCAATGGGACATCTTTGTGATCAAATCTAAACATATTTGCAACTACGCCTCCTAATACAACTTAAACCTTGATTAAAACCTTATCAACACGTCCAGGAAAACCAAGAGTCAAGTAGGACTTATTTAGTGATTAGGATTGGGTGGTAGCCTTGTACCATGCCCAACCATAAACCGCACCAATCACAACCCCCAAGCTCACAACAACAATAATGGCACACATGGGAAGGCACATAACCTTTCACCTGAAGTTTCACATTGAACAATAAGCACAAACTACCAAAAGATCAACCTAAGAGGATGTGTTCACCCTTAGGTTGTAACTCAATGGCACAAAATTTAGTAATCCCCTTGCCCCTTGAGAGCATATGATAACCTAATCAACATGTTAATAATCAACAAGTGCAACCCAACAAACACGAATGGAGATGCACAACTCACACAACACAAATCTCCACTTTTGTGATTCTCGCACATGAATCATGATAGGAATTCAAATCCTCCACGTTTGTTAATAATGCAAAACTCCACCACCTATAAAGTGCTAGAATATAAGACTCACCAACACAATGCTAAATCGCCAAATGTTTGGTACAAAAACGTTGACCACACACCATTTAACGCCCTAGAATAAGCCTCCAAAAGCCCATGTCTCCAATTGAGCTAAAAACTCCCAAGTTAGTAGTGCTTTTCACTAGGAACTAATTACCACATAAACTCGTGATTTCACCTTCATATGGGTGAGAATTGAATTCCCAAAGTTGAATGCCAAATGATTCCACCATTGCCAAATCAACCTCTAGCTTCCAAAACCTTTTATCTCCAAAATTTCTACAACTTCACATGCATACATTTGCTCTCTAAAAACTCAACGGTGTAACACTTTGTTAATATGACTCCGTATGCAAAAGATAAAAATTTTCGAATAAATTCAAAATGAAAATACCAAGATGAAAATAAAAATGGATTTTTTGTCCAGTTTTAGGGGTCAAATCGTCCAATGTTTATTCATACATGAGCTTTTTGTTTACTAGCCTACCCACATGATCACTTACCCTTGTTCACCCATTAGTTACCCCTAGTTAGATGGATTTTTTTCATCCAACTTATGGATGAAATATTTCAAATGGATGAACAAATAAAAAGTAAAAATGTTGGCAAGTTCGAATTGGTGTCGAGCATGTGTTTGAAGTTTGGGAATTTGGAAAAAAGAAAAGAAAAAGGAGGTCCATATTGGACTCCCTTTGACCTTCTTATTATGAGCCTCCTTTGAGGCACATAAGCATTTGCTCATGCCAAAACCTCAAAGGTTTGGAAGAAAATTCAAATTCTCAACAATGGCAGCTAGAGCTCGATTCTCTCCACTACCACCTTTTTTACCTTTTTTATTTTTTTTCCTCTTTTTCTTCTTCCTTGCCTCCTTTTCCTTTCCTTCTTTTTCTTCTTCCCTTCCTCTATCTTTTGCTTTCTTGTTTTGTTACAACTCCTTGTCGAAAGTTATGGAAGACGCAGTTAAGGTGGGCAATTCCTTGTTCTTTGTGTTGTGCACAGACACCTACAAAAGAAGACCACACGAGGGGGCCAATAGTTGGGAAGGGGTTTTCTTGTACCCAAACCAAGGGCCTTCCTCTTATGTGTGTGTGTGTGTGCAACTTCCAAACTCTAGGGATTAGGCCTTGTTTGGGTTCAACTCCCAAAGTACATGAAAAACATGTACAAAAATATCAAAATTATTAGGCAAGCTTTTTTTAAACAAACCAAGATTTGCGAATGAACGGTATTTGCAACTTGAGCAAAACTCTTGCAATATAGAAACCAAAATAAACAACATAGCATTTGCTAATAACTCAGGTTCCCATGCATAACACACACACACATAACAAAAAACCAAAAAAACTTAGTGCTAAAACAATGTTAGCCTAGTTGTAACACAAAAAAAATTAGCTAGACTTTTGGTGATTCAAAATATTGATTCACTTGCAACAATGGAAAAATTCAAGCCCAAAACCAAAATACTTGTATAACAAAAAAATGCAAAACATAAACTATGCTCTGAAATCTCAAATCACCAAAAGTGATTGAGGTCACACAAGATGAGATTATATCCCATGATAAATATTCCAAACCCTCTTCATACATGAACTGGTTCGGAATTAATTAATTAACTTAATTAACCCAATTTATCCTTAATTAACTAAGACATAAGTGAACAACTAAACTAACACACTTGATAATAAAATTGTCATTGTTAATTTCCATATTGCTTGTAGATTGAATTACATGTTAACATGTTCATCATATTAATCAATTTGCTTGATTTATGCATATAGGCAAATTCTTTGAAGTTCAAAGTCTGACAAGGAAGAATGTTCATTGTATTTGGTTTATTAAAATTTTGATTTTCATTGCCAAATTTGTCTTCTTCGCCATATGCTTCCACGGTGTTGTGTGATTATTTTTGTTGTGAAATGAAGGACTAAGAAGGGGTGTTACAAAATGTTACGTTCTTGCAATTTTGGCAACAACATTTTTGGAGTTTCTATTTTTCCTCAATTGTTGTTAAGAAGTCAAGACACTATTGCTTATGTGTTGTGTAACTTGTTATGTTAAAGCTTACTATTATTGCTATGACACTATTGTTACCACATGATTGTTGTTTTCAAATAAAGTTGGAGGTTCTTGTTCTTAAAATACAACTCAATGAGGCTTTTGCGAGCATTTCAACAATTTGGACCATGGTGGTGCTCATGATTTGATATGGGATGAAAAGATAAATAAAAGTATCATAGAGATTTTTGTCATGGTGAGGAAACACATTGAAATTTTTTTAAATGATCACCAAGTTATTAAGACATTTTTTGATACGATAATTTCATGTTGATCTTGAAATGTTTTTTCTTTTAAAAATTAGGTGTTAACTATTTTAACTCCTAACACACATTTACCTTTGTGTGCCATGTAAGCATCCATGTAAGATGTAATGGTACCTAATATTGGAGGTGTGGACGTAAAGAGAAATTTAACTTTTCTACCTTCATGTGCTTTACCTCGAATTGTAGCCAAACCTTCTGTATATTTGTGGTGTTATTTTTTCATGCAATGTTTTTGGGTGTAGATTTAATACTTGTGAAAAGCTATGAAAATCAAAACTATTTTGTTAAATTTTTTTATGCATTGGCCCCAAAACATTAAAAAAAATTGGAAGTTGGAATTTTACAAATATTACACAATGATGTAACCAAAATAATACTTGACAAATAATTGGTTTATTACCATATGCATGTGTGACAATGCAAAAGAACCTTTAATGGGCAAACATTTGGAATTCATGGACCAAGAAAAATTTCAAATTAAAAAATTAGTTGGGGGGTAATATTTGAAGTTGATTGCAAAACCCTTGATGTTCTTGTTTGATCACCCCCTTTATAGTTAGTTACACACTTGTCTAGTTGATTGTAATCTAATCCCTACTTAAAAGGTTGGATTTTTTTTGTAACATAGTTGTTAAAAGATCTTTTTCTAATTCATATTTTGTTTAAGTAATGTAGGAACCAATATCCCAAGTTTGTGGTGGGGCATGGCACTCCTACAATAACAAGTTGTGACCTCCAAACTACCCAACAACATAGAGTTTTACAGGGTGAGTTTGTAGGTTTATAATTGAAATGATCTAAGAATTATCAAGTATGATTTTTTGTGTAGGGTAAGACCCAAGGAATGGGGAGTTTTAGAAGTAATTGCTCACCCGGAGAAGAATTGGGTGGGTGATACTTTTGAAACTCCCTTAATTTGAAGGTGTTATTGAACATAAATATCAACATGATTTATTATTATTATTTTCATGTGATACCCAAAGGGAGTCATGCAAAAAATAAAATAAAATTGGTGCAAGGCATTTTGAAAATGAAATGGTTGCCAAAATGGTCATGCCTACAAGTGTTTCATTTTTGGAAATGCCTTGTGAGATTTTATGCTGTTTAAGCATACCTGCAAATACACTAAGAAAAAGCTTGGAGTTTTTTTTTGCGAATAATAATTAATATTCAAAGAGTGTGGGTTCCCGTTATTTAAAAAACTCAAAAGAACAACTGGTTTTCAAGAAGGAACTAGTAAATAACCATGGGTTTTGGGTGGTTTATTATTATGTATTTTATTTGTTAGACGATTAGTGATTTTTTTCCCCCTAATGTTGCATCATTGGCTAGCATGTCAAGAGGGATTTAACATCAAATAGCAATAGGTTTTTAGAACATGTTTAAAGAGTTAAAAATCTAGTTAAAAGTATAAAAAAATTAGAAGCAAAGTCCAAATGTGATGAAAACTTTTCAATTTCTTTCCCCTAGAAGTTGGCTTTTTGAAAAAAAAGAATATTGTGACAAAATATTACTTTTTAATTTTTTATATATTTCATTTTGCCAAAATTTCGCACAAGAATTTTGTTTGGGGGATTGCAGTTAAACTTACGTTTTTAATAAACAATTTATTGTATTAAGTATTAACTTAAAATAATTTTAAAAAATGAGTTCCTGGTTACAAATAACAAGTTTCCAGTCCCATATAACATTTTGATCTTGTATTAAAAAATTGATTACATGTATTTACCATTATTGGGTGGTTTTTACAATTAGTGACAGATACCTGCTGGTTATCAATCCAGGTATATACCTATTTACCCACCAGTTCTCAAAATGTTCAAGGAATTGGGTTTAACTTTGGTGTATAACCACATTTTAAAATTAAAATAAGTTGGTGTTTATTGCTAAATGTCCTCACCCCCACAAAAAAAAAATAATAATAATTTTAAATAGTGAAAGACTATTTACATTTTTACATATAAATCAATAATTTTCATTGACCAAAATTCATAGCAAGAAAAATTATTTAAAAATGTTAAAAATAACCATGAAGATTTTTTAACTCTTGTTATGGAAGAGCAGCATGATTTGTTTTTATCTTGTCACAAAGATTTAACAAGGGGTGTGTCACACTATGGCCTTGCCATTTACATTAAAAAAGTATCTTAAGGCAAAAGAAGAATTATGTAAATTCAAATATTTCACCATGCAAAAATATAATCTTCAAAAAAAAATCCTCTAAAAGAAACCAAAAAATCCTTCAAGATATTATCATAACTCTATAACTAATCTCAAGTTTCAACACAATTTAACCAAAATATCATGTTTCAGAAATCCTCATATAAAAATAGACCTATTATTATTACCTAGGGGCCTATAAAAAATCCCTTAAGCTACTATACTCTATAATGAATCTAAACACAATATCCTTGCCTTGATAAGCGAGGCCAACCAAAAGGGGGTTTTACTGCGAGGGCGAAGATGTGTAAACTTAACACTTATTAGGAAAAGATGTGTACACTTAACACTTATAAAGAGTGCAAGTCCTAAACCATATACCCTGCACAAGAGACCAACACAAATGTGAGTGTTGGGTGGGTATTAACAAGTGTGCCTGAACCCTTCGGGTATAAGGGCGATTCTTAAGGTCCATAATTTGAACCCTTGGAGTATTAGGGTGTTTTTTCTTAAGGGTCCCAAATTGCAACCCTCCAAATGATCAGTTTTCAAATATCCCATTTTTTTCATTTTTTGATATTACCTATATAACCATACCGTTCTCAAATAATGTCAAATAACCGCTCCAAAAGCTGCGGCCGGTTCAGCTCCGGGTCTTCGCCTGAGGAGAGGATGGGGATTCCGGGGGTCTAAATAACCGGAACTGGAGGCGAAACATCCAATCAAATACCCGCTCTGCGTAGTAGGGTACCCGACTACAAACCCTAAACCCTGGCAGCTTCCAGACAGTTCTGTCACAACGAACTCTCTTCAAACACGCACACGCACATCTTTCTTGTGTTTTGTTGTGTGCTGTTGTTGTTGTTGTAGTTGCAGCAGCAGTTGGTGGTGTGGTTGCAGCTCTTTGCGTGTTGTGTCTGTGTCGCATTCATCAACAAGTTGGAGTGTGTAGTGAGCGGACGATGGCGGTGATCTCGGAGTATGAGGAAGTCGAACAAGCGGATGTGGTGAAGCAGAGCGCAAAGGCCGAGCCGGATCATCCGGTTGTTGCCAACGCACAGCATGACGACGTGCTGGGGGCGTTATTGATCGCGCATGGACAGAAGCCAATGGATCTGCTCAAGACCGTCGTCGATTTCTTGTTCCGAGTCACAGATCTTTCGCGGCAAGAGGAGATCGAGAGCCGGGTGACGGACATTGTATCTGCCGCGAAACGGAAGCTGTTAGAACACCGGGATGTAGGCGTAGCACCGAAAGAAGAGGCGAAACCGATAACTGATGCGGAGTCGGTTACGAAAAGCTCAGGGAAGTTTCAACCAGTTGCCGCGCCAATTGTTGTCGAAGATGTGACGTCGAAAGCGATCGAGGAACGGGAGGCTGAAGCGGTGGTTGCAGAGAAGTCTTTGAAGACTCCAGCAGCAGCAGCAGCAGCAGACGAAGACGACGACAAGGACGAGGATGGCTTAAGTATGCTTGCCCTAAAACCGTGACACCTTCTGCGGATGCGCGGTTTGCTTTAACTTTCGATGATGAAAGTCAGTCCTCACTGAATAGGTGCTCCGTTTGCCCCCTGTAGTTTGCAAACCGAGTCAAAGCGAATGACTTCTGATTACGTGATTTGGAGATGATGCACAGCGTAAGAAAAGATGGTTGGCGTTGTGTTAGGGTTTTCATCAGTTTGGGGCTTGCTGATCGTTGAGTCCTGCAGCAACACAGCTTGTGTTCCACTCCTGCAATGAGTGATGTGGTGATGCTTTTTTTGTGTGGCATCAATCAGAGCCCAATTCTGGAAATGGAGGAGATTATGAGAAGTATTCCTGGACACAAACCCTGGCAGAAGTGACATTGGCCATTCCAGTGCCTGTGGGTACCAAGGCTAGGTTTGTGGCATGCGATATCAAGAGTAAGCATATTAAGGCAGGTCTTAAGGGACAGCCCCCTATTGTGGAGGTAACCTGTCTGCCTTGATTCAACCCATTCTACAAACACTGGCTTCTGAACCTTTGATCACACAAGTCAGGAAATTCTGCAGGAAAGTATATGAGAGCCTCAATCTGTAGGGATGCAACAAATAAGAGTATGATGATTGCTGAGGTATACATTTTTGGATTTCAGAGGGACCGGTCATTGTGAGGGTACTTTTCCTCATGAACCAGAGGTTCTTTCAATCGTTTGAGCTTGTGTGGTTGGTGCTGCAGGGTGAGCTATTTAATGCAGTGAAGGCTGATGACTGCTTCTGGAGTCTAGGTGCTAATCTGGAGCCTTTTTGTCCCTTGTGGTCAAGTTCAATTTTCACAGGGATTGCTCTAGCATATCTTAATGACCAAAATGTCTTCTGTGATGATCTCTAGCCCTTTCAACTTTGTCAATTTGATTCTGGCACAAGTTTCTCAATTCTCCTACATGGAACCTCTTCTGTATTACACCACTCTGAGAGAGAGTTTTGTCAGCATGTGTACTGAATCATTCTTGTCAGGACCTTCACTTTGATCTATGTGCCTTAAGTTCCTCCAACCTAGATGCCTAGATGCTTGCCTGTCCATGTAGAGTTGCGAACACTTTTAGCAATATAGAGTAAGTTTGGCTTGTTTCAACTTGTTTCAAGATTTGTTTCTTGGCAATGGGCAGAGGACAATGGGAAGACACTCTCAGTTCTGCTGACCAAGCACAACCAGATGGAGTGGTGGAGATCAGTGGTGAAAGGAGAGTCTGAGATCAACACCAAGAAAGTAGAGCCAGAGAACAGCAAGTTGGCAGATCTGGATGCTGAGACTCGCCAAACTGTGGAGAAAATGATGGTATGCAAATTCAGTCCTGTCTGTTCACTCCCATCGTGCAGTTGAAATTTGGTCCCCTCCAATGTCTTTTAAATATCTTTGAGCATTTAATATAGCTTTTTCTGCCACCTTATGCAACCTCTACATCTTCCTTAGACTAGTTTTCAGCAATGTATCTGTTAGTCATGAACCTTTTGGTTCCACACATCCAAGATGATGGGGTCTGCCCCAGAGTAATTAGATTGTCCACATGCCGAATCAGGATGCTTAGGATAGAGCAGTGTCGCCCACACAAAGAAGAAAAATGCAATTTTTGCTTGTAAGCAGCTGCTTTGGAGGTGATAGGCCAGGAGATGTGTTTTTGCAGACTGTGAGATTTTTCCATGTCTCTTAAATTCAATAGCACTTGGTTAGGTCAAGGAGTAATTCTGAAAGGGAGATGCTTTGGTTGGCCTTTGAATTGGTGTCTGCAGTATGATCAGCGACAGAAAGCCATGGGCCTGCCCACTGCTGATGAACAGCAAAAGCAGGATATTCTGAAAAAGTTCATGGCTCAGGTGTGAATGATGCCCAATTCCCAAGGCTTTTATGTTTGGCACATCAATAAATTCAGAAGCACATCTGTCTGCTATCAAAACTGTGTAAATGAGAGTTGCACAGTTTTGGACTGCTGGTAGGAACTTTGAATAGTTCTATGCACATTTTTGATGCACATTGGGTGCAAAAATACTATGAAGCTGTTGCTAACTCCTTGTGCATTGGTATGATTTGCAGCACCCTGAGATGGACTTCTCAAAGGCCAAAATCAACTAGTTGTTTGAAACAACCTGTAAAAAGCAGCATTGTCATAGTTGTCAGCCTAAAGGATATGAATAGACTACAATACCATGGAGCAGGCCATGAGATACTTAGCTGCATGCAAAGCTTCAGAAGAGTGATGCAGGGTTTCCAGCTTAGATCTGTGAGTTGAGTAAGTTCAAATGAAATCGCAAATGTCAATATAGACTGACAAATATTTTGATAGTCCGTCCAGTTTTGACTTCTAAGATCACCGTAAATTTTTTGGAAGTGCTCTGGTGAGTTGGTTTTCAGAAGCTAGATCTATTTATGTGGAATTTTGCTGAACAGCTCGTTGAAAAGCTTTTTGAGCAGAAATAGATGGTGAGAGAATGAAGATAAATTTATTCAGTTATGCCTTAGCAGTCATGGTTCTAGAAATCGGGTCAGATTAGGCAGTTTCCAAGTTTGCAGGACAATTAGTCTCTCAATGGTATGGAATTTTCATACTCATATTAGTTTCGTTGGTAGTTATTGCTGGTGTTTGTTCATTGTTCATGTGGGAATTCTGGCTTGCTGACTTCTTGAATGAATTGGGAACGACTATTTGGACTATGTGGAGATTTGTGACAACACTATCAACCAAAGAAAGTGGACATGGAAGTTGAACTTTGGGCAAACCTTATGGGATAGACCTGAGGTGCTATTGGGAACCTTTTGGGGAAACAACTTGGGAACTTGGGAGCCTGATGAGAACATGACGGGAACGTATAGGGAACAAGGCAAAAAACAGAAACCCCATTCACCCCTCCCTTGAAAAGAAAAGAACTGGATCCCTCATGAGTGCAAGCTGAACCTTCTCATTGGTTGCATGAAGCTTTTGCAAACAATTTGAAATTTGGAGTGTCTCTACAAATCAGTACCTAAAATATAAATCACACATTTCATTTGCCCACAATGAACCAGCACCCTCTGCACAAAATGGTTTTCTTTTGAGTTCCAGTTCCTTAGCGAACCATGGTGGATAGATCTGTTGCTTTTTTTTACTACCTACCTACTAACAACCCACAAGCAAGTCGTTAGTAAGTAGGTAGTAAAAACAGCCCTTACATTACATATAGTAAGGACTTACATTACATATTGTAAAGGACGTCGTGAAGCATCATTTCATCCATCTGTCTTGTCATCCATCTGTCCATCCGTCTGGTCATCCATTTGTCCCGTCATGGTCTGTTTACTCTGACGGGGCGGAGAAAGAGTGGAATACAGATGTGGTGCGATGGAGAATAATATATATTATTGTTGTAAATTTTTCTTTTCATTTTTATTTTTTATTTTGGGTTTTTTGGACTTAGGTACATTCATCCTGTCTCTTTCTCAACAACTGAAAGAGTTGGGTTGGGCCTTTTTTTTTTTTTTTTTTTTTTTTTTTTTTTTGTTTTTTTTTTTTTTTTTTTTTTTTTTTTTTTTTTTTTTTTAATTTTTAAAATTTTTTTTTGGTCTTTTTTTTTTTTTTTTTTTGGAAATTTTATTTAGAATATAGAAA